>Ga0190312_1000003_pt1 | contig 165974 bp, 169 predicted proteins | sample 487007910_MG_FD_165046 | JGI IMG/M metagenome (GOLD analysis project Ga0190312, IMG submission 165046) | Hydrothermal vent sediment bacterial communities from Southern Trench, Guaymas Basin, Mexico - 4870-07-9-10_MG | ecosystem: Environmental > Aquatic > Marine > Hydrothermal vents > Sediment ... | reverse complement strand
CTAGATATATTTATTAATGCATTTAAATTTTTCTGGAGAAAATTAAGCACTATCCTTAAATTTGGGCAAAGAGAAAATATTATGAAATGAACTTAGATAAAGAAGACCTTGACATTCTGGAGTACTATAAGTCATATGGCGTCCTGCGCAGACAAGTTGAGATACTAAAGTTGGAGCTGAAGGGATTGACTAATGAAAGAGAAAGATTGAAGAACGAGATACTGAGTCTTCTAGACAGAGTAGAAACTTTGCGGAGAGAAGTTGATGAATTAGAAGATAAGAGAAGAGAACTAATTGAGGAAATAAAAAGACTTGAAGAAGAAAAAGAGAAGCTCTCTAAGGAACTTCAAATAATAAGGACTGTTGGAATATCTGTTTCAAAAAGCTATGAAGATAGTTTGGCTCTAACAAAGGCTCTACAGGAACTACTATTAGGTAAAAGGGAAGAAGTAGAAAGAAAGTCAGAGGAATTAGAGAAGCCTGAAGAAAAAGTTACTGAAAAGCCGCCAGCAGTTGAAAAGCCAGCAGTTAAAGTAGAGGAAAGGACGGAAGAAAAGCCGAAGATAGTAGAAGAAGAGAAGAAAGTGCAGCCGCCTAAACCTAAAGAAAAGAAGGAAGTTGCTAAAAAGCCCCCTAAGAGTGTTCTAGCTTCTCTGCTCGACGAAAACATGAAGAAAATACTTAAAGCTCTGTCTAGCGGCCAGGAAGTAGTCTTTAAAGACTTAGTGTCTCAAACAAATCTTCCTGAAGCTTCAGTGAGAAGCTTAGCGGCTATTCTATGGGGATATAATCTCATTGAAATGAAAACTGAGAAAGATGAAAGCGGCAAAATAGTAGTAAAATATATTCTTACAGATAAAGGAAAGAAAATTTTAGAGGAAATAGCTGAAAGCTGAAATTATATAGTTAGAAACTAAAAATTATTTAGTAAATAGCATGATGCTCTAACTCAAAATATATAATAAGATTACACTAATATATGTTTATGCAATTTCAGTATCTCGTCACACTGATCAAGTTTCTCAAAATGATACTGAGCTCACTAGCAGTAATAATAGGCTTAGGGGTAGCCGTAGCAACAGTGCTTTCAATAATAATTTTATTTAAGTTTCCGCCAGAAGGACTCGCTATTACTACTACTGAAAGAATTTTCTTTAGAATAGGAGTGAAGAAAAACGAGTTCCTGAAACACTTGCAGGAAGAGATTGCTAGACGGAACTTTAATTTTATTAAAGCTCCTCGCTCAGAATTAGACTTCGAGTACTCGAACGGCTTCAACAAAGCCTACATTTACACAGATATAGTCGGAGACCACTTGAGATACGGTTTTCGCATATATATGAAAAAGCCTGTAGCAATACTAATACTTTTCTTAACAGCATTAGGTCTAGTGATACCTGGAATAATAGTTTTCCTTTTCTGGCTAGCTAAATATAATTCACTAAAAGAAACCCTGCTTTCAGCAGGAGAAAACGCCTACATTCTGGTAAGAGGCGAGGAAGCATGAAACACAGTGATTTAAGTAAAGTACCTTATCCTGAAGCAGAGAAGTACTTTAGCTACAATGATATAGTAGTCCTACCTGTCGGCTCAACTGAGCAACATGGTAAACATAATCCTCTTGGAACAGACTACTTAATAGCCTATAGACTAGCGCTGGAGGCTGCTAAGCAAACGGGAGTAGCTACGCTACCGCCAGTACCTTTCGGCGTAAGCAGTCATCATAGACATTTTCCTGGAACAATTTACGTCAGCGAAGAGTCTTTCAAAAACTACATAAAAGATATATGTTTGTCTCTAAAGGAACATGGAGTTCGAAAAATAGTAATTGTCAACGGGCACGGCGGCAATTTAGCTAGTTTATTAGAAGTAGCCCGCAAGCTCAAGCAGCAAGGTTTACTTATCGTAGTTTTTCAGTGGTGGAATTTAAGGGAATTATCCGAGTACTTTAAGCCTGAAGAAAGAGGGCATGCCGCGGCAATGGAGACGTCTCTTATAGCTTTCCTTTACCCTGACTTAGTGGACTTAACTAAAACCTGTGACGAAGAACCCCGAGAAGTCTTTAAAGGGCTTCCCGTATATTACCCTGGAGACACTAAAGAATACACGGACAGTGGTGTCTTTGGACTATCGTCTACAGCAAGTAGTGAAAGAGGAAAAATAGTATTTGAAATAGTTGCAAAAAAGCTTATTGAAATAATAGAAGTTCTAAAGAAAATTGATGTGAAAGACGTTTGTTCAAAGGCATAGCTTTTTAAGCCTCCAATAAATATTTATCATGTGAAAATAACTAAAGTTACTATTTTAGCAATATTATTGGTATTAGCTATCATAGTCATGGAAGCTGGCGCCCAGCCTCTTTATTCTCGAATAATAACTGAAAATGAATACTGTATATGTTTGCTCTACAACGAAGAAGCAGTACTCAACCAACCATTCAGACTGATTTTCGAGTTCTGTGCTTACAGAAACATGACAGTGCACTATCTCAGATTAAAAGTGTGGCTTGTTGAAGTATGCGGAAACTATTACTTACTTCATTCAAGCACTATTCTCGAAAACATGTATGTTGAAGAAAATACTTACATTGAAAAAGTAATAGTATTTAATGTAGCTATTCCACAGCCACCTAAAGACCCTATTCTCCTATTTGAAGTATACTTCGAGTATAGTCACGAAAACGGAACTTACACTGTAAAGAAGTCTGTTGGAGCAGTACCTGTAAGAAGTGTCAGTTACAGTGTTTTAGTCTCAGAAAATGAACAACTTAAGCAGGAAAATAGTGAGCTTAAAGAAGAATTAAATGAAATTAAATCTGAGTACAGCGGACTGAAAGCAAATTACAGTAGTCTACTTCAAAGGTATTCTGAGCTCCAGTCCAGATATGATCTTCTTTTTAAAAAGTATATTAATGTAACTAGTGAATTAATTAAAATAAAAACACTGTATTCGAATTTATTAAAACGCTTGAGCAATGTTTCGGAAAACTATGAAGAGCTACAGCAGCAGCACTATAAAGTGCTAGATATTCTCGAAGACTACAAAGCTAAATACAACAGCCTTAAAAATGAGTATAACAAGTTACTAGATAAGTACAATAAGCTTTACGAGGAACACCTCTATCTACAGCAAGAATACCTTAAGTTAATGTACCTAGTTGTAGCTCTAGCAGGAGTATGCGCTGTTTTAGTAGTTCTTCTAGTACACTATAGAAGAAAAGCGAAAACAGTAAATCTGCCTCCTCCCCCGCCGCCTCCACCTCCTTCAAGCTGACTGGGGCTCACAGAACTTTTAAGCAGACTTTACTAGCATACCTGTAAGTGCAAGCTATTATCTTTAATACACTAACTTCAAGTTACAGTATAATTGTAAAGTATTTTGGGGGGTAAAAGCTATTCTGGTTTAAGTGCTTCGAGAACTTCTTTCCATAACTTTAAGGTTTCTAAAGCTTCTTTTTCATCTATTTTAGAAATAGCTGCTCCAGCGTGCACAATAACGTATTCTCCGGGCTTAACGTCAGGTACTAGGAGAATATCTACTTCACGCTTAATTCCACCGTAATCAACTATGGCTGTTCTTCCGTGTACTTCAAGCACTCTAGCCGGAACACCTAAACACACTAGTAGTAGACTTAAACATAGTCTAATAAGCTTAACTTAAATCACTCTACTTAAAGCGCTCTGTTTTTTGTCTGAGTATTCTCTAGCCCAATAAGGTGATTTCAGGTACTTATAGGCGATTTCGGCAGCGATTACTCCTTGTGTAACAGCTGTAACTATTTTCATTACTCCGCCTAGTCCTCCTGTAACGTCGCCGCAGCGAAAACATCTTCAATATTTGTTCGGCACCACTCGTCTACAATAATAAATCCTTTATCATCTGTTTTAACTCCGAGTTATTTGAATATCTTGGAGTTGGGCACAAAGCCTATGCAGTATATTAGAATATCTACTGTTTTTGTAAAAACTTCGTCTCTGTGTTTTTAGCTCGAGTACAAGATTGTTTTTCGTTACTTAAGTATACATTCTTGACTTCGTTTCGAGCAGAACTCTGACTCCTGTTTCGCGTAATTCTTCTTGAAGATCTTCGTCTCCTCTGAGTTCGCTTCTTCTATGAATTAAGTAGACTTTTTTAGAGCTCTTTTTCTGAATAATTTAACATAATACTCGAAAATATTGTTTGACGCTTTAATATATACGAGTTTGTTTTTAGATGGAGCCTTAATGTATTTTTCACCATTCTTTTCGGCGAAAAAAGAGCAGTATTGTATCATACATATCATAGGCTTTAAGTACCCGTGAACTAAACACCCCTTTTCAACATCATATAGAACGCATCTACCTCGAGGCCCGACATCTAGCCTATATATTCTCAGCTTTCCTATGTACTCTGCCTCGACTTCTACTGAAGGTAAGAACGCTTCAGTATAGTTTTTAATAAGCCTGTATTCGTGTTCAAATGCAAATGCTCCTGAGTTTTCTACACAACATAGGCCGCAGTTAACGCATAACATTTTGTATGCTTTTTCCAAGTCGCTACGAGAAGCTTTCATGAAAGCTCTTTCGTCAGTACGGTCTATTGGAAGATTAAAAAGAGGTAAAATAGTTTTCCCGGGAACGTAGTACGTGCCACAGTAGTATTTTTTCAGACGGCTTGCTTTGTAGAGCAGGAAATAGTTCCATGCAGCTTTTCCAGAAGGAGGTTTCAGAAAATAGTACATATCTTTTCTTCGAATAGGGCTTAAAATTTTTAATTACGTATTATTCAAGCTCTCTGTGCAAGTAGAGCTCATAGTCTCTGTGTTTACAGCAGTATTCCTAGCTGAACTCGGAGACAAAACTCAGATAACAGTAGCATGTATTGCTGCCCGCGGAGGAAGTGTCTTTAAAGTATTTTTCTGTTCACTTGCAGGGCTAGCAGCAATTACAGTAATCAATTTAATTATAGGAGCAGGCTTAAGGTACCTTATTCCTATATATATAGTTAAAGTAGCTTCAGCTATACTCTTCATAGTTCTCGGAGTATTCTCAATACTTAAAAGAGAAGACAGAGAAAAGAGTGAGGAATGTAAGTCGGCGGAAGGAATCTATGCACTGCTTCTAGTGGCATTAATGGAGTTTGGAGACAAGACTCAGCTAGCAGTAGTTTCTCTTTCGGCATCGACAGGAGAATATCTTGAAGTCTTCACTGGAGCAATACTAGCATTTGCTCTGTCCTGTCTAATAGCGTCACTAATAGGGGGATCTCTAAGGAAAATAACTAAGTATGAAAGAGCTATAAAAGTAGCTTCAGGAATAGTATTTATCATAATTGGTGCTGTAATGCTCATAGAAGCCTTAGGTTTTATCTAGTGCAGTAGTACTCTAAAATTGTGGAAGAAGTTTTCGAAGTACTAGACCAAATAGTTCTCTTAGATTTAAATACTAGAAAAACTCCGAGAATACTCTATAGCGCCTTAAGAGAGAAATATCGCCGGCCTATGATAATGAAGGCATCGTTAACACTATTTAATGCTATTAAAGAAAATAAGACAGTGTTTATTTCTACAGGATTTATTATGCCTAAAGTATATGCACAAGAAACAGATGGTCCTCTCGGAGCAGTAGTACTTGCCCGCGCACTTACAAATTTAGGCATAGATACAATACTGTTAACCGAGCCTCAGAACACGGAATTGCTTAAAGAACTTCTTCTAACAGTAGATACTTCAGGCAGATACAAGGTACTTGAGTTTCCTACCGATCCTAATGAAGCAAATATCAGAGCCGAAGAACTCTTAAAAAGCTATAATCCTTCAGCGCTGATCTTTATAGAGAAAGTTGGGGCAAACTATAAAGGAGAATACCACACTATGGGCGGCATTAATGTTACCGGCCTCCATGCTAAAGTAGATATTCTTGCTAAAAAGGCACTTGCCGAGAAAAAGACTGTAATAGGGATAGGTGATGGAGGAAATGAAGTGGGTATGGGGGTTCTTGAAGAAATTATTCGAGAAAAAGTGCCATATGGTAGAGTATGTAGGTGTCCCTGTAAAGGAGGAATAGCGTGCCATACTTCTTGCACAGCACTAGTGGTCTCAACTACATCGAACTGGGGAGCATATGCTCTAGTATCAGGTTTATCGTTACTCTCACATAGCCTACTTCTGCACACACCTCTACAGGAAGAAGAACTACTAAAGAAAGCAGTTGAACTGGGATGTGTTGACGGAGTGCTTTTAAAGAAGTCTCTCTCAGTAGACTCTATTCCACTCAAAGAAAACTCGGCAGTAGTCGAGCTTCTAAACAGTTTTACTCAAAGAAATATCAGTGACTAATATATGCGAAGAGCTCTCTTTCTGTAAGCCAGTTAACTTCATCAATTTTTACACCTAAGTTTTCTACTCTAGCTTTATGCCACTCCAAGTTTCCTATTTCAGTTAGCTTGTGTGCATCAGAAGTAGGAGTAAGCTTAACTCCCTTCTTTAAGCAGAGTGAGAGAAAATAGTCATTAGGATCTTTATGGTGGTAGTTTATTTCTACAGCAATACCGTTTTCTTTGAAAACATCAATTACTTCTAAACAGTATTCAAGAGGAGGCGTTAGCTTAAACCAACCTATATCAGTTGGATGAGCTATTACTAAAGCAAAGCCTCCTTCAGCAACAGCTATTAACGTCTTTTTCCACCACAAGTAAAGCTGATCTAAGCTTACGCCGGAAGGCTTCTTGTGGATGGCTGCTACAATGACATCAAATTTTCTTAAAATCTCTCTTTTAACAACAGGATTACCGTTAAAGTCGACATCTACTTCCATGCCAGATAATACTTCAACATTATCAGTTTTTAAGGAAGATAGCTCTTCAAAGTACTTGTTAATCCACTTAGGCTCACTTACAGATCCGTGGTCAGTAAATGCTATTACTCTAAGTCCTTTAGCTGCTGCTACTTCGATATTCTTTTTCATTGAAACATCAATGCCGCAAGGAGAGTAGCTAGTGTGTTGATGGAGATCGGTTAAAGGCAACACAGTAGCCGAAAACACTAGGATAAATATTTAACTAACTCTACATCAGCCGAAGCTGATATCCACATCTATCGGTCGTTCCCGTGTTCATCATTAGCTATGAAATATTTACTAAGGCCTGATATTAGTTTTTCTCTTCAGTATTTCGAGCATTTCTCTACCGTTGTCGAGCATATCATGATTATTGTTGAAAAACACGTATACTTTTCTAGGATTTAGCTTAAGGACTTCGTCTGCTAGCTCGACAAGTTCATCTGTTGTATATCTGTGTGAATACCAGCTTGTTCGCCCGTGGACTCTTAAGTAAACTATGCCGTTGGTTTCAACAAACCACTTGAATTCAGGCGCGTCTACAGATACAAAAGTTAATCCTAGTTTTTTGAATGCTTTTAAGTATTCTTCACTTATCCACGCAGGATCTCTTATTTCGAGAGCAAATTTCTCACCTAGATTCACTTCATAGAACATTTTCTCTATTTTTTCTAAATTATTTTGACTAGGCCTGAAGCTAGGAGGCATTTGGAAAAGATAGAAGTCTATATAGTCTTCTAGAGGTTTGAAAAGTCTTTGAAACTTATGCCATATTGCGTAAGATTTTTCACTAAGTCTATACACATGGGTAATTATTCTATTTACTTTAATTGCCCACCTTATATTTCCTCGAGTTTTCTTAGCCCATGAATAAATCATGCGCAGTCTAGGAAAGCTATAAAAACTCATATTCAGTTCAACGGCATTTAAGCCTGAACGTGTAGAGTACCAAGCGAAACCATCGGGATTCCAAGAGTAAGACCACCCCGATGTCCCTACGTACACTTCCATACAAAATATTGGTAGTTTTTGTCTTAGAAAAAGCTGCCTCCACTATTTTCTGTATTTAACGAGAAATTTACGCTACTCTAGTCATCTTTATTAAATAGTTTTTATCAATATTTATGTGGAGATAGGTTCTTGGGTCATCGAAAAACCTATCGGTTCTGGTAGTACCGCTATTGTATATGAAGCTCATTTACGTGGGAACCCGAATGTTAAGGCAGCTCTCAAGGTTTTTAAGAAGAGTTTAGAAAATAGACTTAGCGGAGTTTTTGTTCGGGAAATTTCTGCTATAAGTAAATTAAATCATCCAAACATTGTTAAAGTTCTTGACTGGGGAACTTCACCTTACTTTATTGCATACGAGCTTCTCGACGAAACTTTAGAAAATAGAATTTGCAGAGATGTACTTAGTTTCGAAGAGGGGATGAGCATATGGTTTAGTGTAGCCGACGCTATTGCTTATGCTCATTCTCAAGGAGTAATACACAGAGACTTAAATCCTAGAAACATTATGTTCGATTCATCTAACTCAGTAAAGGTAGTTGATTTCGGTATATCAACTATAGTCGAGGAGAAAGTAAAGTCGACTTTACTTAAGCCCAAAACAGAGGAAATAAGCGTTGGAACTTATTTTTGGTCAGCGCCAGAGCAGTTTCAGGGAGTGAGTGATGAAAGAAGCGATATCTATAGTTTAGGTAAGCTTCTCCACTACCTAGCTACAAGAGGAGGTATTCTTCCAGAAAAGTTCACTAGAATTCACTTAGAGCCATATAAGTATCCTGAGAAACTAAAGGACGTAGTTTATGACAGTTGTAGAGAAAACCCTGACGAAAGAATACAAAGTGTAGTAGAGCAAATAAATAGGGTTCGTGAAGCATTAGAGGAGTCAGCAGGCTATGGGGAAGAAGAGCTTGAAGAAAACTCTCTGGTTTTAGGAGATTTCTACTACTCTATAATGAACTATCCGATGGCTGAGCGCTACTACAGAAAAGCGTTGAAGGAAAATCCCGGTGATTCATTAATAGCGTTTAAGCTAGCTTATTGTCTACTTAAGCAGGGCAAATGGTCTGAAGCAGAAGAGTATCTAAGAAAATTTATTGAAAAGCATCCTTCTAACGCCTATGTCTGGTATTTACTAGGGCTAGCTCTATATTATCAGGGGAAAATAGGAGAAGCGGCACAAGCTTTTCAGAAAGCAGCTCTTCTAAACCCTTACTACTATAGCTCTTGGCTATGGCTAGGATTGATGTGGTCTTACTTAGGTCTATTTACACAGGCAACTAGTGCCTTTAATCAAGCTTTTACAGTGAATCCTCAGCTATCACTCAATGTGCCTTGTCCAGACTGCGGAGGAAGTATTTTCTGGGACCCCTATAAGGGCGCATGGTATTGTCCTAAGTGTAGAAAATACTATACAGTCGAAGAGTTAACAAACTTTCTATTGTCTAAATATGGCCTCTACTAAGTGCTGATACATAGAGAGTCTTCGTGCACAAGGAGAAAAATTTAATTATGGGGTGCTTGTAGGTTATTTTGCCCCGGTGGTGTAGCCCGGTCAAACATTCCGGCCTTTCGAGCCTCTGCGGAGAGAGAAGGCCTCCTCCATAGCCGGAGAACCCGGGTTCAAAACTCGGAGGACACACACCCTCCGAGGGAAAATCCCGGCCGGGGCACCATAGCCCTGTTTTCTAAAGTAAAGTTGTTTCGCGATAAGACTTTTATTTCTCGGAGATAATTTAGCTTGAGGCACTATGCCTACAATGAGAGATGTTAGAATATACGGTGGGCTGGGAGCATTATTGTCTCTACTATCATTTGTTCCTCACATAGGAATAGTGTTGTCGATAGCGGGTCTCGTACTGATACTTATTGCCATAAAGTATCTTTCAGACATGGTCAATGAGCCGCAGCTGTTCAAGAACATGATCATAGCCATGATAGCGTACATAGTTAGCATAGTTGTATTCTTCTTAGTAATTTTCGGAGCACTACTAGGCACTACACTATCAGCACCACATACACCCAGATTTAACTGGCTTCCAGTGCTTCTTGGAGTAATTTCCGGTCTAGTTGTTTTATGGTTAGCGTGTATAGTAGGAGGAGTATTCATCAAAAGAACCTACGATAGAGTTGCAGAAATAACCGGTATTGACTTATTCAAGACTACAGGCCTTCTCTACTTAATTGGATCGGCTCTACTAATAGTGATTATAGGCGGAATAATACTGCTAGTGGCTAAAGTACTTGAAGCAGTATCTTTCTTCTCAATAAAAGAAGAAGAATCACCGGCTTCTCCTCAGCCCCCTCCACCACCGCCGCCAGTGAGCTGAAAATAACTAAAAATAAATAAAATTATTTTTAAAATGTGATATTGTTCCTTACCACCAAATAATTATCGTGTACTCTATTATTACTTCGGAGTTAGGTGGTACTTCTACTCTGAACTCGAAAGTATGGGCGTCTACTTTAGTGTAACTATGTGTTGTGTCAACTATTTCCCAGTTACCATATGCGTGTTCTATAACTTTCACAGAAACAGCCTTATCGCCGTGATTTTTGAGCATTATTCTGTACTTGTATCTGAAGCTGTTTTCACTTATTTTTCTCGATTCAAGCATTTTTCTTGAAACTGTTATGTCGTATACTACGCCTACAACTACTCTTACTGTAGAGTTTACAGGCTTGTTCTCTATTCTGTCTTCGCCTATAAAGACTATCCCGCTTTCAGTATTCTTATATACTCTGATAATGCCTTTAGGCAAAGGTACTCCAAGATTATTTGTCTTAGTATTATTGAATGATATTGCTACGTAGACTTTAGGTCCTTTTCTCACATAGTCGACGAAGTATTCTTTAATGCAGCTTACGTTCTTGGCGGTAATAAAGGATATTTGTTTAGCTTCATTGTTCTTTAAGTCAATCCTTCTATTTAGCTTAAAGATGTGGTACTCGAATAATTTTTCTTCAGAAAACTGTGATAGAGGAGATGGAATGCCTCCAGCTTCATAGTAGGTTTTGCTTAGAGGCCTTATGTACGTTTCACCAGATACTATTTGCACTTCTCCTGCAAGAAGACTCAGCCCTACATTTTCAAAATCTATTCCAGCGTTGTTAACTATTCTAGCCCAGCCAGCGAGTTCTTCTATTTGTTTTTCATCGCTACTTACGATTATAGCGTAGTAAGGTGTCCATGAAATGCCTTTAGCTAAATATATGAGCTCAAGCAAATATGTTCCTGGTTTTTCTGCCTCAAGTACTACCTTAAGAGATGGTCTAAGAGTATATTCTGATATATTTGTTTGAAGTACAATGTACTTAGCCTTATACGTAAAAACTATTTCTGGCTTTCCATTGATGTCTAAAACAAGTGTATTATGGTCATATGATAGTAATATGCCTTCAATAGTTTCATTATCTATCTTAACTTTAATTTTCTTTCCAATAGATCTTGCTAAGAGTTTTTGATAATTGACTAAATCGTAATCATAGCTTTGTTCAAGCACTTTGACTGACGAATTTAAGCTTTTAACAACTATACTAGTTGCGTCGATTTGACTCGGTATATCAGATATTATTATTTCGTTTAGTCCTTTATTTAGTTTAACTGTTCTTATTTCTTTTATTAAGGCTATGCCTTGGGTGTATACTACAAGGTCTCTTGATACAAGTGACTTACTGCTTGTAGTTAAGTGGAGCGCATAGAGAGTACTTGAAAGTACTACTAAAGCCGCTAAAACTAGGATTATGCCTTTTTTAATCATCGTTTAAAGTAAGAGTAAAAGAGTGATAAATCTACACTTTAGTACGCTCGTGTTTTAAGAAATTGAACGCGTATGAAAAAATAAATTCCTGAACAAGATATTATTCTTACATGCTAAGAAAGCTCGTGCTCAGTTTAATAGGCGCTGTTCTCCTATTTCTCGGAGTAGTCTTTATTATAGCTTCGGCTGCACCTGGTAAAGTGTACCGCTTTCCAATAGGAGTATTGCTTACAGTAGTCAGCTTAGCTTTATTCTACTTAGCGTTTAAGCCGAGGCCAAAAATATACGAGGTTAAGGTAACGTGGAGTCCCGGGGGCAAGTTATCTGTAGAAGAATTTAAGTGCCCTAAGTGCGGGGCAGATCTTCCTCCGCCGAAGCCTGGACAAGAGTATATTGAGTGCCCCTACTGTGGAGCCACTATAAAAATAGTAGAAGAGCCATTATGGTGAAAACTATTTTATTTCGAGAGGACAGCCGCCACCGCATACGTGGAAATGTGGGCATTTTCTGCATTTTTGAGGCGCGTATTCTCTGTTTCTTAGTTTGATGCATAGTTCATTAAACCATATTTTATCCCATTTGTCTTTAAGAATATTTCCTAGAGGTACGAAGTAGCTTTGGCAAGGTATAACTGTGCCGTCAGGCTCTATTGCGAGCGTAAGTAGAGCGGCTGAACAAGTCTTAATACCTAAGTCTAATTCAAGCGGATTTAGCTCACAGTATTTTGTGACACCGTACCAAGTGAACTTCATTCCGTAATCTTCTGCAAGCTCCTTTACCTTGGCTAAGACTTCTTTAACTTCGTTAAGCGGAGGTTCAAGGTCTTTAACGAGCCTTAGTGCTTTACCAGAATATATCAGTTTATTTATAGAAATATTTTCTACTCCAAGTTCGCTCAAGAAAACAACCCACTTCTTTACATGCCTTATATTGAGTTTAGTTAAAGTCATATTGACGTCGAGGTAGACATTTTCCTTCACAGTGTTTTTAATACCTTTGACAGTCTCTTTCCAGCTTCCTTTAACTCCTGTAATCTTATCATGTACTTCGGGATCCGGCGACTCTAAAGTTATTTGAATGCTGTCAAGGCCTGCTTCTACTAATTTGTGCAGGTACTGTGCATTAGAAAGTCTTCTTCCATTAGTTACTAGCCCTGTTACTAGGCCTTTTCTCTGAGCATAAGCTATGAGTTCTTTTAAATCAGGTCTCAGAGTAGGTTCTCCTCCAGTGAATGAGACATAAGGGACTCCTGCGTTGAACAGCTTATCGATTACTTTAGTCCATTGCTTTGTGGAGAGTTCTTTAGTAGAGGTTTTTCTAGGCGAAGAAGAGTAGCAGTGAATACATGCGTTATTGCAGTCATAGGTTAATGCGAGGTCGACTCTGTATGGAGCCGAGGGCTTGAAGTTAAATGGATCTACTCTATGAAAACCTAAGCTAGAAATAGGACATACCTTACTGAACGCTAAGCTAAGTATTTTATTTATAACGTCTCTGTAATCTTGTTCAGCTTCGTTGAGGGTAACGTTTTTGAATTTTCTTCGAGCGCGTTTAGCGGCTTCTTCTGGAGAAGCTCCTTTAAACATTTGCTCTACGTAAAATGCTGCAGTTTTGTTCAAGTAGATTACTTTAGACGCGTTTATTACGAGGACTCCTGTTCCATCAGGATTGAGCCTTAAGTGCATATGTAGTCCTGTTTTTTCATCTATATGTGACAGGAACCTAGTTTTCTTGACCATGTTTTCACCCTGCTCCTCCGCTAGCACATGCACAGGCACATGAGACACAAGCGCATACACAGGCGCATGAAACGCACGCACAGACACATCCTATGCTCTCGTAGGAGCGAGAATCTGTTGAACGGGAAGCCTCTATACTCTCTCCTTCAACTACTTCAGCTATTTTCTCCGAGACTTCTTCTATCTTAGAGGATATTTGAGAAGCCGCTTTCTCTAAAGTACTTGCTATGCCGTCAGCTACTTCAAATATATTGATTTCCCTAGCTGGAGTAGTTCCAACTGTTGAAGTGGGTAAGTTGTGCCAATACCACCACCAATAAGTGTCCCAGTAAGGGTCGTAGCCTATAGTTACTCTCGGCAGGCGCTTTACTTTCTTATTAAAGTCTTCATCTACTAGAAGCCACTCCAAGTTTTCTGCAAGCGTTCTGAACTTTTCTTCAGGAATACCTGCTTCCTCAACCATTTTCCAGGCTCTCTGAACTATACTTTCGTAGTACTCTACGGTTTCTTTAACACAGTATCCTCTCATTTTTGCTCGCAGTACTCTGTCGAGAGTCTTGAATACATTTACTAGCTGCTGAGGATCTATTTCGCCGTTTTCCCGTACAGCATCGGCGAATGCTTTCTCGTAGCTCCGCATTAAGTGGTATTTCTCGCGGAAAACATGTATTCTAAGGGGGTCGAAGCTAATGATCTTAGCGTAGCCTTTCTTTATCATGCCGAAGAGTATCATTGCCAGTATGCGTCCATAGTCTCTTCTTCGCCTATACTTCATTATTAAGTACGCTGCTTCAACGGCAGTGAGTCCTTTTCGAGGACCTAGAGCCTCAATCATAAGAGCTGGCTTCACGTACTCTTCTTTTCTAAGTACTGCAGCAAAAGACACTGTAAAAATTACTCCCACGAAGATTACAACGAAAATCATTATTGCTACAGATAATATGTCTTCTAAAGGATTTTCTTCAGACAATGATACATAGTGTTCAACATATTTTTTAGGAAAAGAAACACCCACTGATAGCTTATAGTCAGCAGGCAGATTCTTCTTTTCCCAGTAAAGCGCTATTCTACTGCCTTCTAGAAAAATATTGCTGTATGGAGGAGAACATTTAAATTCATTTCTTTTCACTCCCTCGGGCAAAACTATTTCAACTCTAAGGTCGCCTATTCCTGAGAAGTACTTAGAGTCCCACCAGCACGGGATAAAGAGTAAGCCCACATTGCCTGGATTTGTTTTATCTTCGTAAATGAAATTACTCAACTCTACGTACAGAATAAAAGTTCTTTCTTCGCCCGCGTAGATAGGCTTACTTACATAGAGTATAACATAGTATGAGTTAGATTCGCGGTCAACTACTTTCTTATAGCTAAGTTTAGCTCCTGTTTCAAGTTCACGTGCAGAAATTACTGTAAAGTCAGGGCACGGCATTCCCACAGAGACATATTTTTTGATAGCTCCTTTTTCTACTTTAATAGTAATATTGTACAGCAGTAGTACCTCTCCGCTTTTCTCGATCGATAGCTTGCACCACTCCTTTTTAGTATAAAATAGCTTTTCCTGGCATAACGCGGGGACTAAAAAAGTCAGTACTAATAAAACTAAGAAAATATTTTTCATTTTCATTTTCTCGTAAGATTAGATGTTTCCGCAGAAATATTTGTTTCTAAGTAGCTACTAGAGCTGCGTTGTCACTAGTATAATATATCACTGAGCGCAGTATCTTTTATGAAATACAAGAGAGGAATTATCAACCCAGAGCTTAAGCTTAACATGAGAGAGCGCTTTCTCAGAGTCTTCCAGTATAAGGAAGTAGATCATGTTCCTGACGTAGAATTTGGTTACTGGGAAGATACTCTAGTGAAATGGCATAAAGAGGGACTACCTGAATATGTTATAGACAATGATACTGCAGACAAATACTTTGGATTTGAAGCATGGTATAGCTACAAAGTGCCCGTAATAATACCGTTCAAGGAGTTTGAGCAAAAAATATTCTATGAAGACGAAAGAGTAGTTGTCGTAAGAGAGCCTAATGGAGTAATATGTAAGAAATTTAAGAAGGGTAAAGGCTGTAGTATACCGCAGTACATAGAGTTTCCTGTAAAAGACTGGGACACGTGGGAGGAGTATAAAGCGAGATACGATTTAGATGGAATAAGGCTTCCTGACAACATAGATGAGTTAAAAGAAAAGTGGAAAAACAGAGACTATCCGCTGGGAGTAAATGCTGGAGGATACTTTGGTTGGGCTAGAGGCTTAATGGGGCTTCAGACTTTTCTTAAAACATTTTACAGAGACCCAGACCTCATTAGAGATATGTTTCGATTCAGAACAGAAATGATGCTTAAAGCAGTAAGTTTAGCACTAAAAGTAGCCAAAATAGACTACGCCCACTGGTGGGAAGACATGTGCTATAATAAAGGACCGATGCTATCTCCGAGGCTGTTTAAAGAATTCATGGTTCCAGAGTACAAGAAGATAACATCTTATCTGAAAGATCACGGAGTATGGCTAAATATACTTGATTCTGACGGAAATATCAATGATCTCGTACCACTATGGCTCGAAGCAGGCATAAACTGTCTATTTCCTCTAGAAAGAAGAGCCGGAGTAGACCCTGTTGAGTTAAGAGAAAAGCATGGGAAAAAGCTTCTGTTAATGGGAGGTATAGATAAGTTCGCGCTAATAGAAGGTTTCAAGGCAATAGACAAAGAGCTTGAAAGAGTAAAAGATCTTGTTGAGGAAGGAGGCTATATTCCTCACGTAGATCACAGAGTGCCGCCCGACGTCTCTTATAGGAGTTACCTCTACTATTTGGAGAAAAAGAGAAAACTTATTGGACTGACATAAGTAATATATTAGTGTATACGTTTTAGCGAAAGTGCTTAAGGAAATACTGATACTGCTTACCTCTATGCTTTTTGGCTTTGTAAGCGCTATAGCCGGAATAGGTGGAGGAAGTTTACTCGTGCCCACACTTATAGTCTTCTTTGATATTGATGCTAAAGTAGCAGTACCCATAGGAGTAGCAGTGGCAATTGCTACATCAATAGCTGCTACAAGAGTTTATCTTGAAAAGAACTTAGTTAACGTAAAACTGGGCCTTTTCCTAGAAGTTTCCTCGACAATAGGCGCTGTTGTCGGATCATTTATTTACCAGTTTATTGAAGCCAGGTACTTAAAGCTAATTATGGGCACTATTTTCCCGACAATAGCAGTGTACATGATTTTGTCCGCTAGACTTAAACATAAATTTCGGGAAGAAGACTTTATAGCCAAGAAACTCGAATTAAGCGGAAAATACTTTGATGAAAATTTAGGAAAAGAAGTGACTTACAAAGTAGCGCACAGCCCTTTACTCATAGTAGGAAGCTTCTTTGCCGGAATACTTTCAGCTCTTCTAGGAATCGGAGGCGGAGTCATTAAAATGCCCCTCATGTGCATAGTAGGAGGAATTCCTATTAAAGTAGCTACGGCTACGAGCACATTTATGGTAGGAATAACAGCAGCTACATCGGCTCTACTTTATTTCAAAGAAGGATTTCTACGAGTAGATTTAGCGTCAATAGTTATCGTAGGCTTTATTGTGGGAGCCACTTTAGGTGCAAAAACACAAGTTAAAATTAAAAGCATTTGGATAAGACTTATTTTTTCAGGAGTATTGCTTTACGCGGCTATTCGCCTAATACTATCAAGTATAGGTGCTTAGTCATGAAGACAAGTAAGTTATTAGAATTCATACTAGTGGCGGCAATAACGTTGATAGCTATAGGCACGTTACTCAGGTACCTGGCAGTCCAAAATATTCTCTCAAAACTAGGAATTCTTCTTTTACTTTCAGCGCCTGTAATTCTTTTGGGAAAAATAGCGTTAGATATGTTACTGAGCAAAAAGTACCTATACTGTCTCTTAGCGGTGTTATCATTGCTCATAATTCTATTAAACTTTCTCACGTAAAGTTATTTCAGCTTTGGTTTTTCTGAGGGTAATTCTAGCTAATATACTAAAAAGGTGAACTAGCTCACAGAGATTAGGGGTATATGATATTTTTACTCTTTTTACTTCCTTAATAGTTGTCTTCTTGTATATTAACCATGAGCCAAGGTTCAGTAGCTCAAGTACTCTACTTCAATACCTGTACGTAACTTAATCTTCCGACTTTTGAAGATGTTTCGCTGATTAACTTATCTCTAGGCAAAGCACCCGCCATTACTTCAGGTACTATATACGGGTGGTATATTGTGTAAGGTTTTCTTGGAAACTATTATTTTTACTCGAGGACATGCTATTTGAGCATAAAGGGAAGTACTCCATTTAGCAGGACCATAGCCTACAATATCTATTTTATTGGTAATCATTTACTTACTAGTGTTCAGAAGAATATAAAGTGTTATGCTTAGTCTTATATTCATAAAGGTGTAATAGAATATATGTCTGAAAATCAGCCACATGTTCTTCTCATCGCTATAGATACTTTAAGAGCGGATCATTTAAGTTGCTATGGATATAAAGTAAAGACAAGTCCATTTATAGATAAGATAGCTTCTGAAGGTGCTATCTTTGAATACGCTTATGCTCCGGCTATACCTACACATCCAGGCTACACTACCATGCTCACTGGAGTACATCCGTTGCACCATAAAATAGTCTGTCATGCAGGCTCAATCTTCTTGAGCAAAAATATTCCTCTTGTAAGCGAGTTACTTAAAAGGAAGGGCTACATTACAGCGGCAGCAGACAATTTAGCTATAATGAAAGGAGGAGAGTGGTTTATCCGAGGATACGACTACTACTTCGCGACAGGAGGCATAGTAGTTATTTCTAAAGGGATAAAGATAAGCGGAGAAATAGTCTTGAAGAAAACACTAGAGTTTCTGGACATGTGGAGCAGTAAACTTAAAGACAAAAAGTTTTTCCTTTTTGTACACTTCTGGGACCCTCACGCCCCCTACTATCCGCCTGAAGACCTTGTCGAAAAAATATTCAAGGGAGATCCCTCTCAAGGAGACTTGAAGGAAAGAGTAGAAAAAACAGTGTGGGGTAGACACCTGCTGAAAGGCTGGCTAGGCAAGCTAATAGAAAAGGGTATCAGAAATCCTGATTATATTGAGGCTCTTTACGACGCAGAAATACTGTATACAGACGATAAAGTAAAGAAAATATACGAGAAATTAGAAGAGCTCGGAATACTAGATGATACTATCATAATTATTACAGCAGACCACGGAGAAAGCATGGGAGAACACAATATATTCTACGACCATCATGGTCTCTACGAGTGGGATGTAAGAATACCTCTCATAATTAGATATCCTGAAAAAGTACCTAAAGGAACTAAAGTCAAAGCCTTTGTTCAGCACACAGACATAGTTCCAACAATACTTGACGTAGTGAGTTGCAGTTTCGGGGAACATATCTACGGCAAAAGCTTAATAAGGTTGATTGAAGGAGAGTGGAGCGGATACGATAAAGTACTGTTGATGGAGAACACTAGAATGACTAAGAGAGCTATTAGAACAGAGAGGTGGAAGCTTATAGAAACGCTTAGACCGGATCCCTACGACAGACCTGCAGGCTACTTAGAGTTATTCGATTTAAAAAAAGATCCGCTTGAACAAAATAACTTAGCGTACGAAGACCGCGATACAGCTCTAAGACTGCTCGGTGAACTTGAAGAAGCTTGGAGAAAACTGCTTAAAGGAACAGAAGATCCTCTGCTAACACAAGAAATAAGTTTACCTATACCTGAATGATACTTAGTCTATGGCAGAAAACTTTTCTTACTCTTTGTGGCTTCAGATACTAACTATAGCTATTATAAATGACCTAGTTGATTTTTTCGGAATATTTCCTAATCTAATAGAAACTGCCTTAGATCTGCTTACAGGAATACTGATAATTCTCTTAATAAAAATGAAAACTTTTGAAGCTTTTCAGCCTAAAGTAGTCAATAAGATAACTACTATTCTCGCTTTCATGATAGTAATAGATCTTTTACCTTTCATAGACATAGCGCCGCTATGGACGCTAAGCGTACTGGCTCTGCACAATGATTTTCATAAGCTAGACTTGTTGATGAAAACATATAGCACTTTAAATAATCTCTCAAAAATGCTCATAAGAAACCCTTTGCCCTGGAGCTATATTGTCCACACCATCAGTAAGGCTGGAAACTACTTGAGAGAAGTAGGTAGAATGTTAAGCCGTGAAGTAAGAGAAGAGGTGTTAAGACTAGCCAACGAGATGAAGGATTACGCTATTAAGCACCATGTAGTGGAGGAAGAGTATCCTTCTGAAGAAGAAGCACGTCTGCTTGTAAGCCTAATTGATTCATGGTTAAGCAGACTGGTAGATCTCTTTGAGTAATTCTAGTAAAAAATAATACTTTGAAAACAGGTAGTATTCTGTGTATAAGAGCACTAAATTCTATAAATGCGTTGTAGATGAAGAAAAATGTGTAAAATGCGGAGCATGTAGAATAGTAAACTTATGTTATAGTCCGGGAAACTGTGTAGGCTGTCTTTCATGTTATTATTTCTGTCCTTATGAGGCTAGGGAAATAGTAGAAGATAAGAGTCCTAGAAAGGAAATAAGAGTAGTAGTAGACGGCGTAGAGTACTCTGTGCCAGAAAGAATAACAGTTCTCAAGGCATTAGAGCTAATAGGATACAGCATAGGCATTTATCCAAATGAAGGAAAAATACAAGCTCCTTGTCGTACAGGTGGTTGCTGGTCCTGTGCAGTAGAGATTAATGATAGCTTAGAGAGGTCATGTATTACTCCAATCGAAGAGGGTATGAGAATATCAACTGACGTAAGAGATAAACCTCCTCTAAGAATAGTTCACGGACCTGAACCTCACACAGTAGGAGGTAAAGCCACACCCTACTATGCGAAAGGAAAGGGCAAATATGTTGAAGCAGCTATATGGGTGGCAGGTTGTAATCTTAGATGTCCTCAATGTCAGAACTGGCATGTAACCTACGACAATATTACAGAACCGCTTACGCCTAAAAAGGCGGCTGAGAAATTAACAGCTGTAGGAGACTATTACGAAGTTTCTGGGCTAGCTATTAGCGGAGGTGAGCCTACGCTCAATAGGCGGTGGCTTATAGAATTCTTTAGACATTTAAGTGAGCTTAATAAAGGCAAAAATAGGAGACTGCACCTAGACAGTAACGGAACACTGCTCACGCCCGACTACATTGATGAATTAGTTGAAGCGGGATGCAATAATATAGGTGTAGAGCCGAAATGCGTATACGTAGAATCCTACACGAAAATAACAGGGATAACTGACAAAGAGCTTGCTGAAAAATACTTAAATACTGCCTGGAATGCAATTAAGTACTTAGTAGACCACTACAAAGAAAAAGTCTACATTGGAGTTGGTCTAGTATACAATAAAGAGTTAGTATCTCTAGATGAAATAGCGAAGGCCGGCGAAAAACTCGCATCAATAGACCCTGAAGTACAGGTCTGTGTATTGGACTATTTTCCTGCTTTTAGAAGAAGAAACTTAAAGAGGCCGAGTGTATTTGAAATGCTTAAAGTAAAAAGAATACTGAATGATGCTGGACTTAAATGCGTAATTGTTCAAACATCTATAGGGCACTTTGGTCCCTAGTGCCTGCTACGGTGTGTAGGAGCTGCCCGAGGCTTTTTAGGCACTAGTTTACTTGGCTTAAGCCAACCCTTGTTCCAAAGCTTATAGTAGCTTATTATATATTTTTCAAGAGACTGATCTAAGTATACCTCGGGGTAGAGAGGCTTTGCCTTGTATTCTACTAGAATATTTTTGTACAGCATAAATGTTTCTTTTACTGAAAGCTGACATGAGAAAGCTATGCAGTCGCTAGAATAGTATATAGTATGTATGTAAGGTATTAATGAAAGCTTTGAAACAACATTTTCTGCATTAAATACTTCGTAAAAGTGTATCCTAATAGGGTACTCAGTGAGCGGTCTATATAAGCTAACATGGTTTCCAAGCCATATCGGTAAAACATGTCTACGGAAGTGATACGAGAGAAGTTGCTGCGAAGACCTTATTCCTTTCAATAAAGCCTGTCTAGAGATGTCTGCTAGTGAAGTATAGGCGTATTTTTCTTTGAAAAATATTATCAGTAAGTCATAAGTATCGATAGTTGTAGGAGTTATTTTTCTCCAGACATTATCTATTTTCTTTAACTTATAGTAATCTACTTCTAATTTTTCATTTATGATATTGTAGTGTGAAGCGAGATCGGGGCGCCAAAATACATGTTCTTCACCTATAAACACGAATTTTGGTTCATATGGGAATAGGGAAATATAATCTGAGATAGCGTCTTCAGGTACAGCAGCGGCAACGACATATACTTCATCTCCATAAGATACTCCTTTTCTACAAGAAATAGTATATGCTGGAAGCCTATAAGGCATTTTATCAAAAACGAGAACTATAGGTTTGAGTTTTAGAGCTTTTCTAGATACTATAAACTTAATGTTTATTTGCGGAAGAAGAGCCTTTAATCTACGCGAGACAGTTGACTGAGGCAGACCACTTTTCTCAGCTATTTTAGCGACATCAAGTGATCTTGGAATTGATGTAATTATTAGCCAGTCTCTGCTATCCATAGAGCGGTCCCCAGAGCTCTAAATAGAGTACAATAAATGCGAAAAATTTCTTTCTCTTGAGAAAGACTTTACTCGATAATTATAGGTGTCAAAACAGTACCTTTTCCCATAGATATAAGAATTTTTCCTCGAAATTAAATTTTTCATGACTTGATATATTACGGTTAAAAGGTATATTAACTTTACGCACTTATTCTTCAGTATATTCTCGCAAAAATAACTGTGCATTGGTACACTAAATCAAGAAAAGGCGTACATATTTTTTCCTTTTTCACGAAAATGGATTATTTTAACTAAAAGTGTCTATGATATCTTCAATTAAATCACTTCTCTATTATCTGTTAGCAATGCTTAAATAAGACTAGCATTAACCTAGACAGTGTATAAAGTAACTGTAGTTTACGTGTATCATGATTGCTTTTTAATAGAGTATGAAGACCTTAGTATAGTTTTTGATTTTCCTGAAGAATACTTTTCGCCTGAACCTATTTTTTCTATCGTTAAAGATAAAATAGAAGGAAAAAGAGTATTGTTTTTAGCTTCTCATTATCATTGGGATCATTTTTCTCCCAAAATATATGAGCTAGCAGTTTATGCAAAAGAAGCGCATATAGTCTTATCACATGATATTGTTGAAGTTCATAAAATTCCTCGAGAAAACACTACAGTAGTTCATCCAGGAAAAGTAGTCACAGTATTTGGTTGTAAAATAAGAGCTTTTGAAAGCAGCGACGTCGGTGTAGCATACTTATTGCACTTAAATAGACTTAATGTTTATCATTCGGGAGATTTATCGAACTGGGCTAGAGATACTTTGCCTAGTGAAGTAAACGAGAATATTATGAAGATATATTATGATGCTTTAAGAGAACTAAAGTGCTATACTATAGATATAGCTTTAATAAATACAGTACCTGGTATAAGCAACTGGACAGGCGCTATAGACTTCGTAAAAGAAATTAGACCTAAGCTTGTTGTACCAATGCATCTGCGCGGGCAAACTGAGTACATTAAAGACTTTATAGCAGACTTAAAGAAAGAAGGGTTAGTAGTCAATGTATTCGAGTATAGCAAGCCCGGTGATACATATGTATATGTAGTAGAGTCTGATTAGTTTCATATACTTTCTTTCCAAAAGCTATTTTGTGGTCAAAGTCTTCGTTGGAGGCATAAGACATGAATCTAATAGCTTTAGCTCTCTCACAGTTTCTCTCGAAGATTTCAGAATAATTAGCAGCGAAGAGCTCACGAAAACCAAGTATGTTCGAGTTCTAAAAAACTCGGGTGTTGACGTAGCTCTTTCTTTCACAGCTTATGCTCCACCAGCCGGTTTAGTAGAAAAAGAAGCTTACTTCGAGCTAAAAAGAAGTCTTCTCAATGATCTCGAGAAAGCGGGAAAAGTAGATGGAGTATTTCTGGATCTTCATGGAGCTATGGAAGTTAAAGACCTAGGTAGCGGTGAACTAGATTTAGTTAAATCCATAAGGGAAATCGTTGGAGAAAAGTGTACTATAGCCGCTAGCTTTGATTTACACGGAAATATTCCTAAAGAACTCGCAGAGATGCTAGACATTATCGTAGCTTTCAGAACAGCGCCTCACATAGACGCTGAGGAAACACGATATAGGGCAGCGGTTTTACTTACAAAATGTTTGGCAGAGAAAATAGAGACTTCTATAGCCATAGTTAAGCCCCCAATGCTGTTGCCCGGAGAATTTTTCGTAACACTTTATGAGCCTGCAGCAAGTATTATGAAAATGCTCCCTGAAATAGACTCGAAGCCACATATACTTGTTTCATCACTTTTCGTAGGCTGCGCCTGGACAGATGCTCCCTATGCTACACCTAGCGCAGTAGTTGTAGCGACTAAAGATAAATATAGTGAAGCACTTGAGGCGTCCCGCAAACTAGCCTATGAGGTTTGGCGTAGAAGAAGAGAATTCAAGCCTGATGTAGAGGCAGGAGAGCCAGAAGAAGTTTTAGAAAAAGCTTTACTGTGCCGAGAAAAGCCTGCAGTAATATCGGATTCAGGAGACAATGTTACTGCAGGAGGAGCTGGAGATGTTCCAGTTATGTTAGAGTTGTTGATAGAAAAGAATGTAGAAAAATCTCTTATAGCCGGCTTCTACGACAAGGAAGCTTTCAAAAAGTGTGTTGAGGCAGGAGTAGGCGCTGAAGTAAAGCTAAGTCTAGGAGGTAAAATAGATAAAATAAATGGTTATCCCATAGATATTAAAGCAAAAGTACTCAAACTGTCGAGTGAAGCAGTACTAATTAGGAGCGGGGCTGTCGACATAGCGGTAACTTCTAGGAGAAAAGCTTTCACAGAGCTTGAGGACTATAAGGCTCTAGGAATAGACCCTAGAGAATACAAAATTATTGTAGTTAAGTTAGGTTACTTATTCTCAGATATCAGAGAAATAGCGGCGAAAGCCTACATGGCCTATACTCCTGGCTTTACTTGCCTTAAAATAGAGAAACTTCCCTACAGAAGAGTTTTTAGACCAATATATCCCTTGGATAAAGACTTCGAGTGGAGCCCCTAGAAAATTTATTTCAATTATTTATAATTTAGGAACTACCTAACGTATTTAATACCTTGTTTTCTATACTTACCTGTGAGCGAAAACACATTCGAGGTTTTAAAGAGACTAGTAGAAGCGCCTAGCGTTTCTGGCTACGAAGATACAGCAAGAGAAGTAGTTTCAAATCTAATGAAGGAAAGAGGTCTCGAAGTCAAAGTAGATGTTTTAGGCAATGTTATAGGGTCTTTCGGCGAAGGAGACTTGAAAATAATGATTGCCGCCCACTTAGATACAGTAGGCTTCATGGTAACCTATATTGAAAACGAAGGCTACATAAGATTTGCTTCCAGAGGAATTGACCAGCGTGTAGTCTACGGACAACGCGTAGTGCTACATACACCTAAAGGACCTGTGTACGGAGTAGTGGCCGCCAAAGCAGCGCACTTGACTAAGCCTGAGGAAAGAGATAAAGTAGTTAAAATAGAAGATATGACCATCGACATAGGTGCCGAAAAGAAGGAAGAAGTAGAGAAACTGGGAATTAAGCCCGGAACAGTAATTACGCCAGTTCTTGAGCTAAAGAAGTTACTTAGTAACAATGTGCTTGGAGTAGGTCTTGACGATAAAGCAGGAGTAGCAGCTATGATAAAAATAGTAGACTATTTAGCCAAAAAGGATCTCGGACTTAAAGTCTACTTAGTAGCTACAAGCCAAGAAGAACTGGGATTAAGGGGAGCAAGAGTAGTAGCTTATAGAATTAAACCAGACATAGGCATAGCAATAGACGTTACTCACGGACTTCAACACGGTGTATCGCCGAGACAAGTAGCTGGAATAAAGTTAGGAAAAGGCCCTGCAATAGGACTAGGTCCCAATTTCCATCCCAAAGTAGTTCAACTACTAGAAGAGGCCGGAGAAAAAGCCAGCGTACCTTACCAGAGAGAACCTATATTTGGGCCCTCTGGCACAGATGCTGCAGTAATACAGCTTACTAGAGAAGGAGTAGCTACGGGACTAGTTTCAATTCCCCTGAAGTATATGCATAGTTTTGGTGAAATAGCGTCTCTCAACGATATTGAGAATACTGCAAAACTTCTAGCAAAATTCATCGAGCTAGTAGAAGAAAGGAAAAAGGAATTCTCTGAAATACTCGTTTAAACTATAGTTTAGTTTTTATCTTCACGCCTAATTAATTCAATAGAAATTAGTGAATAAAACAGAATATATTAAATAGATATATATTCTAGCTTTTGCATAATATCCACATGCCTAAGTATAAAGTTAAAGTAGACAAAGAAACTTGTATCGGATGCGGAGTATGTGCCACAGTCTGCCCAGACTACTTTGAGATAGGCGATGATGGAAAAGCTCAGTTCAAAGATAGTAAAACCGAGATTGAAGTAGAGGAATTAGGCTGTATTTCGGATGCGAAAGAAAACTGTCCTGTAAACGCTATTACTGTAGAGGAAATCAAAGACTAGGTTTAACTCCATATTTAGCTAAAATACTCTTAAAGAATTTTTCTAGCTCTTTCTCTATGTCAGAGGGTAGTGGCTCAGGCTCGTGAGTGCTTAGTATTTCCTCTACGACTTTATGTGCTTTTTCTAAAGCTGGAAGAGATTTTCCGCTAAGCCATAGCGATATAAGAGATCTGTCGAAGACTTTAGGGAAGTAATGTTCTTTACGTAGAAACTTAACTGTGTGTCTTTCCTTAAGAAAGATTGCCTTAAAGTCTACCTTAGCGAAGAGTTCTATAGCTAAAGTGTCGTCATTTATTTCAAAGCCTTTCGCAAAACGCAAAACATAGCCGCAGATTTCGTTGTCTAAAACTAGTTTTTCTAAAGACTGTGTGTTTTCGAATTCCAGCATACCAGGGCCGGAGACGATGTTTATTCTTTTGAGAACAGCCACGAGGGCGCTCATCGATGCTTCTGCTCCAGCCTGGTAATCCAGTATCTTCGAGTCGCTTATAGCCATGTAGGTGTGCGTAGGTAAATTAAAGTACTTGGCTATCTCTATGTAAGCTGACGATAAGAGAAGAGTTTCTGGGCTAACGATGTTTGCTGTGCCGTATCTCATGCAAAATTCACAGGGGCTTCCGCCGTAAATAACTGGGGCTCCTTCTCCAGCTAGCTGGGCTAAAACAATTCCTGAGAGAGCTTCAGCGTGGTGCTGCACTAGTGAGCCAGCTATAGTTATAGGACTTGTCGCACCAAACTGAGGCATGGGAATTATTTCGACAGGAATTCTTTTCTTGGCGCAGTCTATGAGGTTCTGTGACGTAATATAGCTCCATTTGAGAGGAGGACTAGGGCAGACATCGAAAACAGCATACGGTTTCTTGGAGATCTCTCCTAGAACTATTTCAAGCATTTTCGTCATATCATGTACTCCGTCTACAGTAAAGGCTCCTGTGACTACAGGCTTAATAGTATTCTTTAAGACAATGTAGAGTCTAATACGGTCTCTAAGCTCTACTGGTACATCTGATGGAACTAAAGCAGTACTCTGTAGCTTCAAGTATTCTAGTGCGTCTACTAAGCGAACTAGCTTAATTAAATCCTCTACTACGGGATTTCTAGCTTTCCTACTCCCATAGTCAAGTATTTTAGTCGCTGCAGACCCGGGATTAAAGTAAACATTATCTCCACCTATTTCAGCATAAGGTTTACCATTTCTGTCATAAAGAATTATTTTGGAAGGAGTTTTCTTTAGACATGCTTCAACTAAATCTCGAGGAATTTTAGCTACTTTATCTTCAATTTTAGCGCCTGCTGACTTAAACAACTGAAGGGCGGTCTTGTTATCGAAGTACACGCCAACTTTCTCTAAAATTTCTAAAGCCTTCTCGTGAATCAACTTGATATCATTTTCACTAAGTAACTGCATCTTAGGAGCAGGCACGAGATAATGTTGTTTAAAACACACTTATACTTTAGCAAGCTACTAGGGCGGAAGAATATTTTATCTTAAGTATTTTGCAGCAGTTATCTAAATATTTAAAACTTTAATTGAATGCAATAGCAAAATATTCGGAGAATTTTTTAAAGAATTTTGAGAAGACTACTTAACTCTTGTCTTGAATATTTCCTCTACTATATGAGCTACTTCGTCGAAAGTCCACTTAGATGTATTCATGACAGCATCGTATAAGTCAGCGTCAATCCAGTCTTTTTTATAAAGTCTATATACGAGGTTTTTGCGTTCTTCATCAGAATATCTTACAGCTTCAAGAGCGTCTTCAATACTAATATTTCTTCTCTTAGCTATTCTCTGTGCTCTAAAGTTCTCAGGAGCCCACAGAAACACTTTAATGTCGATATTCGGGTTATCTAATACTAAGAAAGCGACTCTTCCTTCAATAACTACATTTCTTTCAGCAATATGGTCTAAAACTACACTCTTAACGACATCCTCTAAGTCGAGTTCTCCAGATCGGGCCTTTCTTTCTAGTTCATCGAAGCTTATTCTTTCTTGTGCAACTATTTCTCTTATAACTAGTTGACTGTTAACAACAGAGACTCCGAGTTTTTTGCTAGCTTTTCTGCAGTCTCAGTGCATCCTGCTCCTAATTGACCAGCTAGAACTATTACAGGCTTGTTTACAGGCATAGGCTATCCGCCTAAATAAGAGAGAGCAAATTTAACGTTATCTACTATAGCTCTGCATTACTTTACCACTTTTCTTAGCTTAAGGGAATTCACATTAATATTTTTATATATCTCTATATATAAATAAGCCTAGTTAAAATAGCTAAATATTATCAAATGTAATTAAATAGAATACCTTTTTAATAAAATTATGGGTAAGTAGGTTTAGTTGACTTAATAGCAGTAAGAGAAATATGTATGTATTCTCGCAGTATTCTCCGGCAAATATTTTCGGACAACTTTAATCAAGTTCTTATTTATTTTAGCATGAGTAATTTTGATGAATACGAGAGAGATGTTTAACTGTATAATGCTTGCAAAGAACGTTGTGTACTTTGTTGAAAAAGCCTACGCTGAAAGAAACATAGACTTATTCAGGCAGAATATTAAAGAAGCATTATTCTACTTAAGGCACTTAGAAGAAAAGCTAGAGAAAATAATTAATATGCCTGAAGAAGAGCTACTAGGGGATAGCGAGAAAACAGAAAAATAGCTTTTGATTCTTTGCTAATAGTTTCACTCTATTACAGCTACGTATATTTCAATTAAGTAGAATTTAAAACAATAGTAATGCTGATCTCTACTTGGGATAGAACGGATGTTCACATAGCTAGAATATGGGGCAGGGGGAAAGGTCTAAGAGAACTTAAGCCTCTTTTATCGAGCTACTGCAAGAATAGCTGTAAGTACTGCTTCTATAGGAGAGAAAGAAATGTTACGAGAGAGAAGTATACTCCAGAAAAACTTGCTAAAACTATTTATGCTCTGTGGAGAAGAGGAGTAATAGATGGAGCCATGATTTCTTCTGCGGTCTACAGCGACCCCGAACAAGTAGTAGAAGAGGAAATAGAGACGGCTACTATTTTAAAGAAGCTGGGCTACAGAGGCTTCATACATCTGAGACTTATGCCCGGAACACCACGCTATCTAGTGTGGGAAGCAGCTAAAGTCGCAGACCGAATTGGAGTAAATATAGAGTCTCCTGAGAAAGCAATATTCTACGATATTGCGCCAGACAAAGGAAGCTATCGAAACGATATTCTCAGAGTACTTGAGGAGTGTTATAGGGTGTGGAGAAGACTTAGGCGGGAAGGTTTTCTTAAATCAGGTGTAGTTACTCAAATGATCGTGGGCCTTGGTGAAACTGATTCGAAAGTATTAGAGGTAACGTACAGGTTTTTAAAAGACTTTAAGTTAGCTAGAGTATATTATAGTCCATTTGAGCCTATAGAAAATACTCCACTAGAAAATCATCCAGCGTGCCCTGTGAGTAGGGCGAGAAGACTCTATCAAGCATTCTTTCTAATGAGAGACTACAGCTTCACTTTCAGAGACTTAGAAGTCCTCTTAAATGATAAGGGAATGCTGCCCAGTATAGATGACCTTAAGCTAGAGTATGCTAAAAGAAATCCGCAAGATTTTCCAGTAGACGTCAATTGTGCCGAGTACTGGGAACTGATAAAAGTACCCGGTATAGGTCCTAAATCAGCTAAAAGAATACTTGAATTAAGGGAAGAAAAGAAAATTACTCTAGAAGATTTAAGAAAAATTCTAGGGGCATATAGGTTTAAGAAAGCTATAAAATACCTTTCAGTCATTTAGTGCAGTAAATGACTGAAAGACCTTACTTCCTGCAAGAGTCTCTAATAAGTATACTTAAAGAATTTAGCCTAGAAGAAGTTTTAGCTATAGAAGAAAACTTCGACGAACAGTATATAGTCCTCGAAAAACTATATTATCGATTAAAAACCCCTCCTGTATATCTGTCTCTCATAGTATTGAATGCTATTAGTAGCTATCAGCTAAACTGCATTGGAGAAAAATATTGGAGCGAGTTCTCAGAATATTTTTCTAAAAAACGCGATATTATTAAAAATATAGAAGTAGAAGGAAAAATAATCGTTAATATGTTCCTAGATTTTCTCGAAAAGTCTAGATGCAATGTCAGGTTATTGAGACAGAAGCGTAGAAGAGTAATGAGAGTAGTTCCGCTAATAAACAGCTTCATCGAGAATATTTCAGTATATGTTGAAGACTTTAAGCTGCTTCAATTAGAGCTTTCAAAGCATCTCAATACTTCTATTTCAGCGAAAACAGTAGTTTTTGCAGTAAAAATGTTTAACTACGGTGTAAGAATAGCTTACAGTAAGAAAATACTGTTGCCCTTCGATATAGATATACCGGTAGACAATAGGATAAAGAAAATATCTAGTTGTCTAGGTGTAAGTGAAGAAGACATTAAAGGTTTTTGGCGTAAAGTAGCTTATAAAACAGAGATTCCTCCTCTACACATAGACTCTCTTCTCTGGGTAGCTTACCGCTATGCTAAAGAAGGAATTATGTTAGATAACTCTAAGTTTAATAAGCTTATACTGTTTCTAAAGAGTTTTCTAGTAAATTAAAATGCTTGAAGCCTCCTCTTTAAATACTTTTAGAGAAGACTCCCATTTAGACACTATTTCTTCAATGTCTTTCTCCTCTTCGATCATTTCTCTCACAAAGCTATTTCCAATAAGCAAGTCGAAGAAGTATTTATCTTCGCTTTTCTTCCACTCGAACTCCTTGTAGCTTTCCTTAACTACCTTAATTAAGTGCAATGCGGTTTCAATAGGCTTGAATTTCTCTTTATCATAAACATAGATGTGGACTCCTCCACAGTACTTACCGGAGTACTTTGATGTAAATGGAATGAACCTTAAGGGTCTGAAGAGTACTCCTGGCAATTTAAGACTATTGAGTTTTCTCGCTAAGTCTACAGGCTTAATCCATGGAGCACCAATATACTCGAAAGGCTTTGTTGTTCCTCTTCCTTCAGAGAGATTTGTACCTTCTATAAGTACTGTACCGCAGTACACTAGAGCAGTATCCGGTGAAGGTATATTCGGTGAGGGAGGAACCCAAGGTAGTCCTGTTTCAGAAAACCACTGGTCTCTTCTCCAGTTCTCAAGAAGATATACGTGTATTTCTGCTCCGAGAGAGTACTTTCTGTTGAATAGTTTGGCGAGCTCGCCTGGAGTTAGCCCATATCTTAAGGGTATTTCGGCTATACCCACGAAGGATACGTATTCTTCGCTTAAGACAGGTCCCTCTACTTTAACTCCTGTAAGAGGATTAGGTCTATCTAGTACATAGAGTGGTGTATCTGCTTTGCCTGAGGCTTTTACGCAGTAGTAAAGTGTTGATATGTAAGTATAGCATCTAACGCCTATGTCTTGAATATCGTATATTAGACAGTCTATACTGGAGACTAGGTCAAGGGGGAGTTCTCTGTTTTCTCCGTAGAGACTATACACTTCTACGCCGTAGTCTTCATCAAAGTAATTGCTGTAAGTAGCCCCTGGAGGGAGAGCTCCACTTAAGCCGTGCTCTGGAGAAAATACTATTATTTTCTCTGCATACTCCTTGGTGACTTCAATTAAGTGAGTGAAGTCTGAGGTAACTGATGTATGGTTTACAATGAGCCCTACTTTAAGGTCTCTTAAGTACTCTTTTACGTCAATAAAGTGATCTAAACCCAGTTTTACTCTACTCAAGCTTCTTCTCCCTGCGCAGTTTTTCTGCAAGCTCTATTGCTTTGGTAGGAATATTGCCTGTAGCCTCCAGTAACTTGACTGCAGTAGCGTAGTCAACACCTGCTTTAGCCATAACTATAGCAGCTGTAACATTACCTTTAGCTTCCTCTAGAAGCTTAGATGCTCTATTATAAGATACTCCAGTCTCGATCATTATTATTCTCTTAGCTCTCTCAATAAGCTTCTTGCTCTTAGGCTCTAAAGACACCATAAGGTTTCCTTTAACTCGGCCAAGTCTAACCATTATAGCTGTACTCATCATAGTCAATATCATTTTCTGGGCTGTAGCCGCTTTCATTCTAGTAGACCCAGTTATTACTTCGGGCCCTGTATCAGGAGCAATGACTATGTCAGCGTACTTCGTTATAGGGCTTCCTTTAACACAAGTAATGGCTACAGTCTTAGCTCCAACTTCTCTAGCATATCTAAGCGCAGCAATCACAAAAGGTGTTCGTCCGCTAGCAGAAATGCCGACTACTACGTCTTTATCGGTAATTCTCCTTGCTTTAAGCTCGCGAACAGCCATGTCTTCGTCGTCTTCAGCTCCCTCAATAGGCCTAAATACTGCGCCGGGACCACCAGCTATAATAGCTTCAGCTATTTCTGGGCCTACATCATATGTAGGAAGCAGCTCAGCGACGTCGATTACACCTAGCCTACCACTTGTTCCTGCACCAACATAAAACCACTTACCGCCCTTTTTTATTGCCTCAACAATAGTGTCTACAGCTTTAGCAATATTAGGTAGCTCTTTTTCAACAGCGTAAGCCACCTTCTTATCCTCATCATTAATTATCTTGAGAATCTCTATCGTTGGAAGTTCGCTCAAATTCACCGACCTAGGATTTATCTGCTCTGTAGTAAGCGACAATAGTTCTTCAAAAATCTTCTTATCGCCTTTAATTTCAGACATAAACCTCAGCATAAGTACTCTATAAGAGAACTTATATATCTTCCAGCAAAAATCCACAAACTCAGTGATCGACAAACATTATATTAATGTATTATAAGTGCATCTATATTATTGATAATCGTTTTAAAAATTAGTATGTAACTATTTCTAATTCAGGTATTTTCGAAAAATGTTTAATATTCCTAGTTACAAGTTTCAAGTTGTTGGTGATAGCCGTCGCAGCAATTATTGTATCCGCAAATCCTATGGGTTCTCCTTTCTTATATAAATAGGCCGCTATTTCAGCTGATTTTTTAGCAATTTTATCAGTATATGGAATTATACCGAATCTAGCCAGTTCACTCTCCGCCTTTTCCAGCATCTTCTTGAGTTTATTTTTGTCATTCCAGTAAGACAAATACACTCCAACAAAATATTCGTGAACTGTTACAACAGATATCGCTACATAAATTTTCTCATAATCTATCTTTCTAGCAAATTTCACTGCTCCTGCATCTCCTCTAATGAGGTTTATTAAATAGTCTGTGTCAACTAGATACACTACTTCCACCGAATACTCTTTCAAGTCTCTCTATGTCGGCTAGTAATACTTTCCTCTTGTATTCTTTAAGAGCTGCTATACCCTCTTCTGTAATAGTCTTAGAGCCAGCTATCTCTAAAAGACCTCCCTTTCTCGAAATAAGCTTTTTAATAACATCACTGAAGCTCTCTCCTGGCCGCTTCAGCTTCTTAAGCATTTCATAGACTTCGTCTGATACCATAATAGTACGAGCCATGAAGATCAAAATATATACATATGTATACATATATTAATTTTTGGCTTTTACGAAAACTACGAGTAGTAGGCTAAAATATACTGTTATAAAAGTTATATTAAAGTTTTAAATTGCTTTAGGATTAAGTATATAAGTGCTACGTGTAATATCTTACTGGGAGCCGCCGGGACTGGCCCGCCGGGCCTGAATGAACGGTCGGGGGACTCACCGCGCGTTGGACACCTCACCTCCTTACTAACTTACAGTTTTCGGCTTGAAGTACATCTTTTATAAGGCCTTTAGGCTTTCTTCAGTTACTATAATTTATTGAAATATTCCAATATACTACTATTCAACTAGATTCTTACTAATACTTCGAAAAGAGCTTTCACTACTTCTTCTTCTATTCTAGCCATTTTTCTCTTATCGCTAAATATTCTCCAAGACTCCCTATACAGCTCATCTGTAATTATTAGAGCTATACCTAAATCTACCCCTCGGAACATTGCTACAGACATGAGTGCTGTGCTCTCCATATCTACTGCCAGAATATTCATTGAGCTATATTTCGCAATTTTATCTCTAGTTTCCCTGAAAATAGCGTCGGTAGTCCATATACCACCTATATGTAGCCTAATATTTAGTGATCGAGCTAGAGGACTGAGTTTCTCTACTAAAATCTTTACAACTTTTTCGCTCGGCTTAAGGACTATGTTTTCGGGCAAGTAGTGGTAGCTCACGCCTTCTTCTCTTATCCCCCATGTAGGCACAACGATGTCAAAGATCTTGACTGATGGGTGAATAGCTCCGGCAGCGCCGTAGACAATAAATTTTCTTATACCAGCAGCTATTAGTAGTTCTAAAGCCATTACAGCGGCGGGCGCGCCGAAATAAGGCATAGCGACGCAAATATCTACTCCTCTGTATCTGCCTTTTATGTTTCCTAAAGTAGGTATTTTCAGTACGCTTTCTTCAATTTCTTCAAAAATCTTTTTGCCTACATCGAGAGGAGTTCTTAGGAAAGCTAAAAGACATCTATCACATGGAGCCTCAAAGTTAATCATCTTAACCCACTTCCTTGGATCTATGACAGGTTCTCCGGCTCCTGGTTCTATCATAGTGTAGTACCCAGCTATTACTTTTAGTAAAGGCTATAAAAGCATATTATTAAAATTCTTAGCAAGCTTAAGATAATATCTCGTATTAATTCAATACTTTCTCTGAGCATTTAATGTAGTAAAATTGGAAATAAATTATTTTAAAATTTAGATGAATTTAAAAGCTATTCCTTGTTCTTCGGCAAATTTTCTTACTTCACTTAAGTAAGGTAGACCTGTTTGTGCCCCTTTCTTTGTTACTTTTAGTGCTGCAACCATATTTGCGAAGCGTACTGCATCTTCTAGTTCAGCTTTCCTTGAGAGGGCGTATGCTAGTGCTCCGCAGAAAGCGTCTCCTGCTCCAACAGTGTCTATTACTTTTACTTTAAAGGTTGGTATTAGCTTAGAGTATTCTTTAGTTATTATTTCGGCTCCTTCTTTTCCTCTAGTTACTATTACAGTAGATACTCCTTGGTCGAGTATTCTTCTGGATGCTTCGATGTAGTTTAAGGTTTCGCCTGTAGCCATTTTAATTAGAGCTTCTAGTTCTCTCGCGTTTAGAACTAGTATATCTACGTACTTCAGTTGATCTAGTGGAAGCTTTTTGACTGGAGCTACGTTAAGTATGGTTAATGCTCCTTTCTCCTTTCCCTTCTTCATTGCCTCTAAGGCTGTTTCTACAGGTATTTCGAGCTGCGCCAATACTACCGAGGCTTCAGAGAAAGCGGGCTCAGCTCTATTCAAGTCTTCAATACATATTCTGTTGTCGACGCCAGGGGCAACAGCGATAACGTTTTCACCTTCCCTGTCTACGATAATAAAGGCGACTCCACTTTTTTCTTCAGAATCTACTACTACGTAGTCTGTTTTCACATTATTTCTTTTAGCGTTTTCTAGGAGTTCTTTTCCTACAAAGTCTTCACCTACTCTGCTGACCATGTAGACTTCTGCCCCTAGTCTAGCTAAAGCTACAGCCTGATTAGCACCTTTTCCTCCCGGAAAAGTTTCAAACTTATGTCCCAGTACAGTTTCTCCAGGCTTAGGGAGCTGGTCTACATAGATAACGAAGTCCATATGCATTGTACCTACTACAACAGCTACGGGGTTCACGAAAAAATAGTGGGAGTAAGGCTAATAAGTTTTAAGGAAGTAAAGGAGGTATTCTTATAAAGGCGGTGGTTGCTGTAGCTTTGTGTCCTGTCGACTACTGGGATTTTATGCTAAGTCGAGAAAATTTGTAGAAGACTTGCTTGACGCTTTGATCAAGGCTTCACGCTACGACCACATAGCGGCAAAAGTTATTGGAAGCTTCGATAAACACGATGACGGCTGGGGCTGCGTACTAGCGCTTAAAAATGATGACTACTGGAGAGTACTCTTCTACAAATCGGTTAAGCCTATATGGGAAGAAGACTTATCTTTCCTTAAGTCATCGCTTAATTTCAAGTATGTAGCTGGTTTAATTCATACACGAAAAGCTTCGCGAAATACTCCTATCGACACGTTTTCTGCGCATCCCTTCTCAGTAGTAACGGCGGACGGTAGCACATTATATGTCATTCAGAATGGAGGAATAAAGAAAAAAGAGTCTTGGGAAGTAATATGCGAGGAGTACGACTTTGAGCCTGACGATGTTTCAGATACTTTCATTTATACATTAATGCTGGCGAAGTACTACAGACAGCGAAGTGGAGCTCCCCCAGAGAGGCTAGCCAAAACCCTTAGAAAACTTCATTCTTTCCTAGAAGTAGAAGACTTGGCTGGACGATGTGTAAACACGTTTATTCTCCAGTACTCTCCTGGAGACAGAGTATCTCTTGGAGTAGTCGTCGCTTACTATAATGAAAAATATGTAGATTACTACAAGGTGTACAAAGTTACTTCAAATGAAAATGAGCTAGCCTTTGTATCCAGTACTGTAGCCGAAGTTTTAGCTACGAAAGGGTATACCCCCGAGCTCGTTGAAAACAGGAAGGTTCTAGTATATGTTTTTGAAGAAGAAGAGTTGAAGGAAATAGAGTATAACTTAGAGTAATATTACTATGGGTAATTTTTAATCAACAGTCTTTACTCATATGCAATTTTTTGAAGCAAATAATCATAAATACCCGGGATAAGTAAAATATATGTGGTGACCGGCGATATAAACCTATCTAAATTTCTCTCAAAAAGAACTCGGTTCATGAGAGCATCTGAGATAAGAGAGCTTTTGAAATGGGCTACTGAGCCTGGTGTAATAAGTTTCGGTGGAGGAATGCCCGATCCTCGCTACTTTCCTTACGATGATATAAGAGAAATAACAGACTATGTTATTAGAGAAAAAGGAGATAAGGCTTTCCAATACACGAAAACAGAAGGTGTAGATGAGCTCAAAGAAGAGATACTCAAGTTTATGAGTAGAAGAGGCACTAAAGTCGATAATATTAATCAGATATTAGTGACTAGTGGTAGTCAACAGGCACTAGAAATATTGGCGAGAATATTCATGGATCCAGGAGACTTAGTTGTAGTAGAGTTGCCTACTTACTTGGCGGCAATACAGGCTTTTAGAGTATATAAGCCAACGTTCATAGGCATACCTATGGATGATAATGGAATGAGAACAGATATTCTTGAAGAAAAATTAAAGAAAATATATTCTGAAGGAAAATCAATTAAACTCGTCTACACCGTCCCCACATGCCAGAATCCTGCTGGAATAACGATGAGCAATGATAGGCGAAAACACTTACTAGAGCTGGCAAGTAAGTATGATTTCTTAATAATAGAAGACGATCCGTATAGCTACTTCCTTTTCGAAGACATTGACTACAGAAGTATTAAATCCATGGATACTGAAGGCAGAGTAATTTACTTGAGCACTTTCAGTAAAATACTGATTCCAGGATTAAGACTCGGGTGGGCTGCCGCGAGTGAAGAAATAATAGCAAAAATGGCTTTAGCTAAACAGGCTATAGATCTTTGTTCGCCCGCCTTTTGTCAGTATATTGCTGCTGAAGCTTTAAAGAGAGGAGTAGTAGATAAACAGCTTCCAATACTCAAGAAAGTATACAAGCACAAAAGAGACCTAATGCTCGAAGCACTAGAAAAGTACTTTCCCGAAGGCTGTAAATGGACTAGACCTGTCGGTGGAATGTTCATTTTCGTCTACTTACCCGAGAAAATCGATACTACTAAAATGCTTGAAAAAGCTAAAGAAAAGAAAGTAGCTTACGTCCCCGGGCGATCATTCTTTGTCGATGGAAGCGGATGGAATACAATGCGCCTAAACTTTACTTTTGTAGTAGAAGACAAAATAGAGGAAGGAGTAAGGAGACTAGCTAGTATTATTAAAGAAGAACTCGTAGCATAGAATCAGGACACCGGGCTTTCATCACTTATCAGCGTGGGTTCATTTCTTCATAGGTCTATTTACTATTATTTTTCTTTCAGGAATATAAAGCTCTTTTTATAAGCTTCAAGAAAGGTAGCTCAGAATAAGTGTTGCGGGGTCATCGGGGTTGGTAACGCAGGCCTAGTCTTAAAAATGACTAGGCCTATGCTACCTACCCCTCACCCACTATATATTAGTCCAGAGGAGGAATTTAAATTTTATTTATATAAAAGACGGTATAATTCGGTAATTTTTATTAATATTAATTCATAGCTATTTATTTATCTTGCAGCGTAATTGTATCTTTTAATACATTATTAAGAGTTTTTTCAAGTAAGCGCAGGCGAGGCGATAGAGGACAGGAGAGCTCGAATTTTATTGGCGTCAATACTATGTTCTTGTTTACCAGTAGTTCATATATATCAGTATTTTCTTTAGGTGAAGTTGGGACACCGTAAATCCAATAGTATTTTTTGCCTCGAGGATCTACTCTTTCCTCGATATTCTCTATGAAGCGTAGTCGGGCGGGTTTGGCTATAACTACTCTAGTTTTTTTAGAAATATCTGAGGGGAAGTTTACGTTAAGAAAATCTGCGTCAGGTATTCCTTCGCTTAAAACTTTTTCTACAAGTACCCTGCATATTCTCTTTATTGCTTTTGCTAGTGTTTCATTTTTCTCAAATTCTTCTCCACTTTCTACTGCGGCAGAGAAAGCTATTGAGGGAATTCCGAGAAGCCACGCTTGAACTGTTGCGGCTACAGTACCCGAGGAGAGGATTACTTGTATACTTGTGTTATCTCCTATATTTACTCCTGATACTACGAGGTCTATTTTGGGCACTATTTTTCTGTGGGCAAAGTGAATAATGTCACTTGGAGTACCGTTGATGAGGTAAGCAGTCATTCCATGGTAGTTGATCGTATATGCTCTGAGAGGCTTATGAAGTGTAAGCCCTGTGCCGCTCGAGCTTTTAGGTGTTTCAGGTACAACAACTATAATCCTACCTAAGTCTGACACAGCTTCGTACAGGAGCTTAAGTCCCGGACTATATATCCCGTCATCATTTGTAACTAAAATTACCGGCTTCATATTCTGCCTTTAGTACGAGCTTTTAATCTTAAGTACTTTCTATAAAGTTTTTCTACAATATCGTCTTCTATATACCTTTTGTGTGGTCTTAAGCCTCCGCTGAAAGAGCGAGGTATATGAAGTAGTTCATGTATAAGAACTTTGATTTTTTCTTCTTTCGGTAAAGCGTCAAAATTCTCGGAAATTACTTCGATAATGTAGTGTGCTTTAATTTTAAGAGCATGCTGCCATATTCTAGGTAGGCCATGTATACGTGCATAAGCATAAGTGCGAGAGCCTTTACTTCTTATACAGCGGACTCTACTTAAGTCGATGTAATATAAGCCTAGGGTTTCTACAATATCTTTTAGCATTTTCTTTATGTCTTCTGCCTCATAGTATTTTACTCGCATTCAGCTGATTAACTGCTTTATAAGGTTTAATAAGTCTTCTCGAGTATCGTAGGATAATATTCTGAATTTTGATACCATATTAATGCTGCTTTCTTCGACTACTTTTCTGCTGGCAATTAAGTATACTTCAGCTTTATTTTTAAGGTCTATTGACCTTATAAGAGTCTTCAAAAGAGTTTCTAGGAGATCGTCTTCAGCTATATTGAAGCATAAGACTTTATTCTTCTTCCTAGCTACTATATCGAATGTATGCGATATACCGCTCACACCAGTAATTTTTCCTTTTATTTCAACTTTGTAGCCTGCTCTTTTTAATTCGTTCTCTATTATTTTTGCATGCATGTAAGCTCCCCCTGTAATCGATTGAATAAGTTCAGTGAAAGTATATAATCCTTTAGCTTAGTAAATGAAACTATAGATTTTATCTACAATAGTTTCTGCTATAATCTTTTCCTAAGATAATTTACATAGAGTGCTGCAGCCGGATTATGTCCGGTAACTCTATCTTTAGCTATTAAACATACTACAGGAGCTTTTGAAAGTTTAGTGAAAACAGCATCATGTCCTACACAGAGACCTATAGTCACATTGAGCTCTGTTTTAAGTTTATTTAAAATAAGAGCCTGTAAAACAGGGTTACATATAGCTTCGAAAGAGCCAGGCCTAAGCTTGTCTTTTTCATCTAACCCCACTTCAGTTTTATCTATTCCTCCACATTTACAGCAAACAGAGTATACTTCGAAACCCTTTTCTTCTAAATACTTAGCTACCTCGGCTGCTTCGCTCGAGAGCCCTATACAGAAAGCTAGGCCTATTTTCTTAACTCCAAGTAATTTAGCGTATTCAGCTATTTCTCTGACTCTAGGCCACTTGCAATAGCCTCTTTTTTCAACAAAAGATGCTGCTAGAATAAGTTTCTTTAAGTCCTCTCTTTCCATAAGCTTTTTAGCTTCAGCTATAACGTCCTCCATTCGGGCTATAGGGCAGTTTTTCCCTCCTTTATAGCACGCTTTCTCTACACATAGATCACATCTTACAGCAGTATTCTTCACGAACTAAATATACCGTGATCAAAGCTTTTAAGCTTAGGTGTCTGCATTAAAAGAACATTTGCTTGGCACTATTGTAGAAAATATAAATTTTATATAGAAGATAGAAGAAGTGGCGAGTATTGAAAAGAAATTTTTTAGTTATAGCAGAGTGTTGCGAAAGTCTGGTGAAAGACTAAGCTACTGAAGTATGCATTTAAGTAACTGTTGAAAACTAAGCGAAAAACATCTTTCGTCTCGAAGACCAAAAATATTTTATTACAATTGGCTTTAGAATATTCTGAAAGCAGTAGAAAGGAGGAGACTACTATGTCGACACTGAATATGAAAAAGCCTTTGAAGATAGTGCTTTGCGGTGAAGGAGGAGTAGGAAAAACCAGTATTGCTTTTCGCTTTACAAAAGGAGTATTCTACGAGACTATGAAGATTACTGTAGGAATTGAGCATTTTACGAAAATAATTAAAATTGATGGCAAAGAAGTCAAAATAGTTTTGTGGGATTTGGGTGGTGAAGAGCGCTTCAGATTCTTAGCACCAGTATTCCTCAAAGGAGCCAAAGGAGGAGTATTTGTATTCGACGTAACTAGAGAAGAAACTTTTCTTAAACTAGAAGAATGGTATTCAATATATAGGCAGCAGGTAGGAGATTCTCCAGCAGTGCTAGTAGGCAATAAAATAGATTTAGAAGAATTTAGAGTGATTTTAAGGGATCATGCAGAAAAATATGCTAAATCGAAAGGCTTTATAGGATACTATGAAGTTTCAGCCAAAAACAATGTCAATATAGAGAAACCTTTTATTGATCTAATAAAATGTATACTTTCAAAGGAGTCTAGTTAACTTCCTGTATTTAGGATTTGCGTAAAACGATCTCTTTGTACAGATTCATTATCTCCCTCCAGGCCTTCTTGACATCATTTATGTCCTTTACTCGTTCTTCAAAAGGACAATTTTCTATCTTATCTATGAGTTTACCATATTTTACAAAAATATCGTGTTGAGTGAGCAGGTTGTAGGCAGCTTTTGTCATTACTCTACCGTAAACAGCTCGAGCACCATTTCTTACTAAAATAACTGCAGCAGCTTTTCCCACAACTTTGTCGGCTACACTAGAGTTACTCAAAATAGTCATGACATCTACCAACTCTTTTACACCTTTACCAAATCCAACAAATTTTACTTCTCCTTCTCTTACAACCACAAGTGATGCATTAAGCTCATTAAGGAATTTTATTGCTATTTCAAGGTCTTCTGGCATAAAACTCACTTCCCCTCACCTAACTTTCTTTTAACACTTTCTACTTTATATTCAAGACCCCATTTCAACTTATCTCTTCTTTCATCTATTTTGATTAATGTAAGTACTCTAGGAGCTTTTTCTAAGACTTTTTCATGTATTTCGGCTACTATCTTTAAAGCATCATGTACATTATTTGCTTCAAAAATAGTGCACGAAGGTGTAAGAACATATTTTATGTTATGTTTACGTAGAATTCCGAGAGCCTCAGCAACATATTTAGATAAGCTTGATCCTACTCCTATGGGCACTATAGATATTTCTACTACTACGGGCATTCATGTAAATGATAACATAAGCAGTATATTAACGTTATTTTGAAGTATGAGATTTTTCTTGCTCTAAGCTATTTGCAATTAAATGAAGTAAGTATATATTCTTCAGATTTTCTTTTAAGTACTCTTCTAGTTTCTGCTTAAGGTACTTAGTTAAAATCTTAGTTCTTCCTGTTCTTTGAGATAGAGCTGTTTCAAGCATAATTTCTCTCAGAGTAGTTTTTCTTTCAAGGCCTACTGCTTTTTCTATTTCTTCTAGCGGAGCTATATTTAGGGAAAGTTTTCCTTTAATTTCTTTCCGTACATCGATGATTTCTCCTAAAGACTCGAGGCCTGCTAGAGTTACTAAAATAGATTTCTGGTTGAGCTCCATGAGTACTCTATTTAGTGTTTCTTTTGAGTAGACTAGTATTTTGAAGCCTTTATTCAGAAGAGATCTTAGTGCTCTATCGGCTAGCTCTGCGTCCTCTTCATCTATCCAGTATTCTCTGTCCCGTACTATCACTATATAGTTTTCTCCGTCAAATACTCCTATAGCGTACACGCTTTTCTTGAGTTCTTCGACTAGAGGTACTTCGAGGGCATCTATTACAGCTAATTTAAGTGCTCTAGAAGGCTTAGGTATGTAAATCTTTTTATCTTTGAGTTTGAGCTCAATTTTTTCTCGGAGAAGGAGGTACTCGACGACTTTAGCGGCAGCTTTCTTGGCTAAATTCCAGTTCATGTTGTAAGTAACTAAATCTAAGTAAGCTATTTCGTCTACCTGCAGTAAAAGTATTTCATCTAAGTTGTCTGGAGTATACTTCTCTACACTTTTCAGTACTTGCGACCAGTCTAGTTTTTCTAAAAGTCCCGCGCTTTCTGGCTCATGGAGATTCATTAACTTCTTTTCACCTATTTTCGCCAAATCATACATTATTGTCTCAAAAGCAATACCGTATATTCTCCTGAGTATAAGCATTAAGTACCCCAGACCTATTCTCAATATTGTTAGATCTTCTGAAGGATCAAGCTCTACTGTTACTCCGTAAGTGTAGTCTGTGTACTTGCCGTGAGTTACTGTCGGAACAGGAATAGTTTTAACATCTTTGAAAACAATAGTCTTCCCTCCAATATTCTTTACTATAGGCTTTCTTCCCCTAACGTACCAGACTACTCTATTTGGTATCTTAATGAGCTTGCCAAACCCGCTGCGAGGAGGATATACTACACAGAGTACTTCGGACTGTATTCTTCCCGTATAATAGTCTTGAGTAAACCTAGGTTCTTCTCTCCACATTGCCTTAATCTTAGAGTATTCTTCGTATGCTTCAGCGAGACCTTCATGCTTCCACAGAATTCTCTCGTTGATAGGTTTCACTACAACAGCTGTCACTACTCTACCTGTTTTTCCTCCAAGTCTGTGTTCAACTACAATAGAGTCTGAAGTATAGTCTAAGCACCCAATCTGAAACTTCTCTACTAGATCGCAGTGCGAAATATCTTCCAAGTAGTATTCTTTTCCATCGAAATCTTCTTTAACCCTCTTAATACCATAGGGAGGAGAAAACTCATAGAAGTTTAAGCAAAGCCATACTCTTTTACCATGCTCAGTAAGCTCGAAGTTTTTGACTAGCCCGAATTTCTCCAGGAAGGAGTATTCTTCTTTAGTGAGCTCTTTTCTTAAAAAAGGTGAAATAAATTTAAATAAGCTTTCAAATAGAAGCGAGTACTTGTTCTCAGGATTAACTATAGTTTTCTCAAGAGGTAGCTCAACCCAGTTCTTTAGCACTTCAACTCCTCGTGAAAGAAGATCTCGATCCCATCTCGCGTACGGAATAATAATTGACTCGGTGTACTCTATGCTTTCTCGTCTTCCTTTTCTTCCTTCTCTCTGCCTAAATTCTTTAACATCGTCCGGTAAACCTAGGTGAACTATTCTAATTACAGTGCCTATATCTATGCCCTGTGAGAGAGTTCTCGGAGAAACTATTATTTTAACTAATCCTTTGCGGGCTCCCTCTTCGATCTTTTCTCTAATTTCTTTTGAAATTAAGTGGTGATGTGATGCTACTCTTTCTCTAAGCTCTTCGGGCAGCTCGTGTTTAAGTCTTCTAGCTACTTCTTCAGCTTTAGCGATACTTCTAGTAAATACTAATGTTACTCCGTTGTCGTCAACGTAGTTCTTTAAAATCTCTATAGGATCTAAATCTACGCTTGGTATTTCTATGTCTAGTGCCTCGGCAGTGCTAAGAACTTTATATAAATTCTTTTTAAATAAATCAAAGTCATTTAAACTATTTAAAACATCTTCGCCTACATTATATTTTTCAAAGATATCTTTCTTAGACCTTAAAATATTCCATATTCTCTTAATATTTTTACCTAAAATTACATACACATAGTTCTTTGTTCTAAAAGGCTTTCCTTCAATAACCGTGCTTTCACGTCCAGTAATTTCAGAAAAGAACTTTGCTACCTCGTGGGCATTTGCTAAGGTGGCTGTGAGTAGACAGAGCTGAAAGTTTTTCGCTGAAAGTTTCTTGATTATCTTAGTCATCGAGAAAAGTAAGGCTATTTCTCTAGGTCCATAGAAATCGAACTCATCTATTACAATGAGGTCTACTTCTCTAATGAAGTCTAGTAATATAGAGCTCCTAGGGCTTGTAGCCCACTTCTTTAAATCTTGTAGAAGAAAGGCTGGGTTTGTTACAAGAATTACTGCGTCGCTTAAGTATCTTCTTAAAGCGCTTCGGTTTCCGAGTTCTTTGTAGAGTTTTTCTTTCTTTTTAGCGTCAATTGCTACTACTTTTACTTCTGTGGCTGAAGCGTATTTCTCTATTCTTTTTATCTGATCGTTTGCTAAAGCTAAAGTGGGATATATGGCGATAGTTTTCTTAGAGTGTTTTAAAGTATAAAGAAGCCATGCTTCTGTTTTACCGGAGCCTGTTCCTGCTCTAAGAATAATGTTTTTTCCGCTGCAGAGAGCGCTATATGCTTCTACTTGGTGTCTGTAGAGCTTCTTAGAGCGAATGCTCTTTAAGAACTCGTCTGTAGTGTTACTTAGCGAAGGCAACAAGTCTTGAAAACTTACTTCGCTACGGTCGGGTTTGACTGCTTCTTCTACGAAATAGTAATAGTCGTAGCCTAGAGTCTCGAGAACATTTTTTGTTAAAATACCCACGTGTCTATGATTGTAGACACTATAAAATACCTTTTTGGTAGGTATTCAGTAGTATAGCCGATGATGATTCGTGCAGGCGTTGATCGGTGATGTGGCTCGGGCAATCATTGAGGCTACTCGCTGTATGCAATTACTCTTACTTCGCCTTTATTATTGCATACTGCTATGAGGTCTCCTCTGGGACTGAACCTGACGCAGACAACGTTCTTTTTGAGTACTTGATACATTTTCAGAGGATTGCCGTTAAAGGCGTCTACTATCTTTACTATTCCGTCGCTACAACCCATAGCTATTACTTTTTCTTTAAGGTCTATACTGTAAATAGGTTCTTCTTGAGATTTTTGCCACTCTACTGAGTATGTTTCAAAATTGACTACACCAAAGTTCTTTGCGTCTGTTGCGAAGACTATGTGTGCGGCGTCTTTCCAAGCAATATTCTTGATTGTCTGCTGTGAAGCTATTTCCTGTATTATACCTCCGTTTATATCGAATACTCTTATTCCGTCCTTATATCCGCTTGCAATGAGGTCTTTATCTGGGTGAAACACTATGTCGTAGACTTTGCTGTCGTGTTTAACCATGGCTAGTTCTTCTCCTGTACGCGGATTCCATATTTTCACGATTTTATCGTAGCCTGCTGACGCTAAGTACTCGCCGTTTCTACTCCAGGATACGCTAACACATTTCTTATGCTTAAGTATATTTTTGATTGTAAAGAACTCGGTTTCTAGGAGAACTACACCTACTTTAGGGTCTGCTAAAGCCACGAGGTCTCCGCGAGGACTCCATGCAACAGGATGACCGTGGTCTTTAACATCTACTACTAGTTTTTCATGAGATTTAATACAAGTTTTTGTCTCAAGATTCCATATACAAGCAGCATTTTTGTCTACTGTAATTAAGAAGCGTGAATCAGGGCTCCATGCACATGAAGTCTTCTTTTTATGTATTCCTGAAAGGGATAGTCTATAGGCTTGTGTGCACACGAATAATATCTTCTTCCCTATATTAATAGTTTAGCAGTACTTGTTCTCCGGAAACGATCCTCGAGTTGAAGTTCACGTAATAGAAATAGAAGGCTATAAAGTAGACTTAAGTGAAAGTAGAGCTATTTCTCGAGAAGCGCAGAAGAATTCGCTAAAACGAAAGGGTTTTTAGCATATTATGAAGTTTCAGCAAAGACAGGTGTTAATGTAGAGGAAGCATTTATGCATTTAATCAAGGCTGTTTCGGAAAAAGTACAGCTGTAAGCTAGTTTAATATATTTCGGAGTTTTCAGAGAACTGTTAATGAAATCTGTTTTAGTAAAGGTAAGGGGTGTAGTTCAGGGAGTAGGATTTCGGCCTTTTGTTTATCGTCTCGCAGTAAGCCTCGACCTCAAAGGATACGTAAGAAATACTGGTGGCTCTGAAGTAGAGATACTTCTTCAAGGCAAGAATATAGACGAGTTCTTGACTAGACTCAAGAAGGAGAAGCCTCCTTCAGCGCTAATAGAGGAAATAGATGTGCAAGAAGTAGATGAAGCCCCTTACAAGTGCTTTAGAATACTGGCGAGCACATATTCCGTAGAAAAGTACTCTATGATACCTCCTGACTTTAGTTTCTGTGAAGAATGTTTGCGGGAAGTACTCGACGAGTCTTCTAGATGGTATATGTATCCGTTTAATTCATGTGCATGGTGCGGGCCTCGCTTCAGTATAATCGAGAAACCGCCTTATGATAGAGAGAACACTTCTATGAGAGATTTTCCCCTATGCGAAAAGTGTCTAAAGGAGTATCGTGACCCAAGTAATCTCAGGAGGTTTCATGCTCAAGGAATAAGCTGTCCTAAGTGCGGGCCTAAAGTATGGTTGACCGACTCTTCTGGAGAAAAAATTGGGTGCGAAAATCCTATAATAGAGGCAGCTAAGTTGATCGAGGAAGGATTTATTGTCGCTGTTAAAGGAATAGGAGGTTTTCACTTAGCTTGTCTAGCTACAGATGATGATGTTGTATTGAAGCTAAGAGCTAGGAAGAAGAGAAGAAGAAAGCCTTTCGCCTTAATGGCACTAGACTTGAAAGCAGCGTCAAAAATCATAGAAATTACTCCCGCTGTAGAGAAGTACCTTACTTCGCCTCAAAGACCTATTGTAGTTGCTCTCAGAAAACCTGAGGCAGAAGTTTCCTTTTATGTTGCACCGAACTTAAAGACTCTTGGAGTAGAACTAGCGTATACGCCTCTGCACTACATACTTCTAATGAATACTAGAGACAGATACCTCGTTATGACGAGCGGGAATTTAACAGGACTACCTTTGTGTCATACTAATGAGGAAGCTTTAAGGTCTTTAAAGGGAATAGCAGATTATTTTCTACTACACAATAGGAGGATAGTTAATAGAGTAGACGATAGTGTAGTAAAAGCCGTAGGCTCGCACGTATTCTTTTTAAGGAGGAGTAGAGGCTACGTTCCCTGCTGGATCAAAATACCTTTCACGTCTAAAAAGAACATAGTAGCTTTAGGAGCAATGCTCTCTAATACAGGAGCTCTCCTTATTGAAGATAAAGTAATACTAACACAGCACATAGGCGACGTAGAGAATCTCGAAACTCTAGAGTTCGAGAAGAACGCAATAAGCTTTCTCTTAAGAGCTTACAACATTGATATCAAGGACTGTGTCATTGCAGTAGACAAGCATCCCCGCTACTTAACGAACTTCATTTCAGAAGAATACTCCCTAAAAGGGGCAAAAGCGCTTAAAGTACAGCACCATCACGCGCACATAGCTTCAGTAATGGCAGAACACAAGATTCCTCTAGGAGAAAAAGTAGTAGGTATAGCAATAGATGGAGTAGGTTATGGAGAAGACGGATGTATATGGGGAGGAGAAATATTAGAAGTCTCGTACACAGATTTTAAGCGTTTAGCTCACTTAAAGTACTTTAAAATGCCTGGAGGAGACCTAGCCACAAAATATCCAGTAAGAGTCCTACTAAGCATACTGTCTGATAAGTTATCTGAAGAAGAGCTGAGAGAAACAGCATTAAAGCTCAAGCTTCAAGATAAGCTTCCTCGAGGACTTCGAGAACTAGATATTGTTCTAAAGCAGATTTACTATAGTAGGCAGCCTTTAGCATCAAGTACAGGCAGGTTCCTTGATGCAGTTTCAGCTCTACTGGGCTTCTGTTATGAAAGGAGCTATGAGGGTGAACCAGCTATTGTATTAGAGGAAAAAAGTTTCAGAGGCAGAGTACTAGATGAAATCAGCTATAAGATCGAAGGAGATAGTGAAGGACATAAAGTAATCGAGTTAAGTTCTACATTGCTTCAAGTACTCAATCTGCTCCAGTATACAGATATAAAAAACATTGGAGCCAGTGTTCAGTACTGGTTGGGAAGAATTTTAGCCAAAGTAGCTTTAATGGTCAGAAAAAAGCATAGATATCTCGTGGTCGGCGGAGGAGCATCAGTTAACACTTTCATTATTAAGGGAATACTAGATGAAGTAGGGGATTCAATTAAGGTACTCTTTGCTAAGAAAACTCCTCCAGGTGACGGGGGCCTGAGTTTAGGTCAAGCTGTTATTGCTGCGGCTAAGCTACATGAACAGATTTAAGCCATATTTCTTAGACAGGAGGTCTTTAATGAGACAAGGATAATCTGTAGTAATCATATCTACGTCTAAGTTAATTAGTCTAATAGCTTCTCTCTCAGTATTAACTGTCCATGCACATAAAGTGAGCTTCTTTTCTCTAACCAGTTTAACATAATCTCTATCTACGAGAGAGTAATGTACATGAACAGCATCGGCTCTGAGACTTACTGCTCTATTTAAGTTTTCAATAGGGTTTTTCGCGTAAATAAGACCAGCTTTTATAGATGAAAGTTCTTTAACCTTTTTAACTACTTCTGGGTAAAACGAAATAATCATTATTTTAGGCCCCTTAAATGACTCTACTTCACCTATAACTTTTTCAGTGATATCTGGTTCCTTTACTTCGACTAGAACTCCGACTTTGTTTTCACATAATTCTAGTGCTTCCTTTAAAGTTGGTACTTTCTCGCCTTTACCCGCGTCGAGTTTTCTTACTTCGCTGAACAGCATTTCTCTGAGAAGGCCTTTACCGTTAGTTGTTCTATCTACTGTATCGTCGTGCATTAAAACAAGTACACCGTCCTTGGTTGCGCGAACATCTATTTCAATCCAATCTACTCTGCACTCAATGCCTTTCCTTATTGCTTTAAGAGTATTTTCGGGCTCGTATCCGGCTGCACCTCTATGACCTACTATTTCTATCATACAGCCTAATCAATTAGGGCTTAGATAAAAATTTGATTGCAATATGAAAATGCTTATTATGCTTGAAGCCAGTAATAGGTTATGTCTGAGAGAGTAGAGCTTAGTTTTACTGAAGTATCTGATAAGACACTTGAAGTAATGAGAGAACTAGGATTACTTCTAGTATCGGTAGATAATGAAGGTAAACCAAATGCTATGACTATAGGCTGGGGTTTTATTGGCATAATATGGATGAAGCCTGTTTTTATAGTAGCCGTAAGACCGTCGAGACATACTTACAATCTACTTGAGCAAACAGGAGACTTTACTGTAAATGTTCCAGCTAAAGGATTAGAGAAGGCTGTAGAGTACTGCGGTACTGTTTCGGGCAGAGACATAGATAAGTTCAAGGAATGTAAGCTCACACCTCTCCCCTCGAAGTACGTGAAGTCGCCGCTAGTAGAGGAGTGCGTTATAGGCTATGAGTGTAAAATTATCTATAAATTTGATTTAGAGGCAGAAAAACTCCCCAGTAGTGTTCTCTCTGTGTGCTATCCTTCGGGAGACTACCATAGGCTGTACTTTGGTGAAATCTTGAGAGTAGTAGTTGTAAAAGACTTTGAAAAGAAACTACCTATATAGATTTATTCTTCAGAGGTCTTGATTACTTTAAATCCCTTTCTAACAAAGTCTTTTTTAGGAATAAAGACTATTCCTTTTTCTGTTTCAAGCTCAACCATTAATGTAGTTATTTTAACTATTTTACCCACTGTGCCATTTATTTCAATAATCGTCCCTTCTTTTAAGCCGCTAGGCTCATTGAATAGGAGTATGAGGGCTTCTTCTCTTAGTCCCAACCCGAAGAGAAGAGCTAATGCGAGACCTACGCTTATTCCTATTGCTAGGAAGAGTGCTTGAGCTATGTAGGAGATTACTCGAGGAGCTATGTCAGCTATTTCAAATACTATGAATATAAGTATTATGTACATTGCGTATTTTAAGAACGCTGCTAACGATGATTTAAACTTAGGCGAAAGAGGTATTTCTTTAAGCGCGCCTTCAGCAAATCCTATAATCCACTCAGTGAAAAGAATTCCTATGAAGAAAACCAGTATGGCTCCAAAGAACTTCGGTACATAAGTTACTGCAGCTACACTTAGTTCTTCTAAAGCCGGAATATTTAGCACAGAAATAGCTGTAACGATAGTTACAGTGTATATAGTAAGCTTCGTTAAAAGCGAGAGTATTCTTGATATAGGATATCCTGCTTTAGTTAAAAGAGCACCTATTTCAGATTTTTTAAAGCTTTCATCGCCTTTGACTAACTTAACCGCGCCAGCAACAGCTTTTGCTGTAACTTTGCCTACGATGTAGCCTATAATTAGAACTACCAGCGATGACAGGATGCTTGGAAGATAAGAATATATTACTTTAATTATTTCTTCTAAAATTTTCAGTATATTTTCCTCCACTCTCTCCCCGTTTAGATGTAGAGGAGGTGTATTTATTCTCTTGTCACTAAAGATAACCCACATTTGTCATCAGCGCTAAAATTACCATTGAAACCAGTATTTGTGCAAGCGCTATTGGATAGCATTTTTTAACATATTCTCCCATAGATATTTCCATTTTTCTCCGCTCAAGTAGTCTTATACCAATAAGTACTGAAGGAGAGCCAAAAGTAGTCAAGTTTCCTCCAAGATTGCTTCCAACTATTAGTGCCCAATAGAAAGGCAGAGGATCTATACCCAAGATCTTAACTAAGTCGTTTACTATGGGATATAGTATTAACACTACGGGAATGTTGTCTATAAAGGCTGAGACAGTAGCACATATAAGTAGCAGTAGAGGCGCGCTGATACATGGATTTAAGTAAAGTAAGTCTACTAAATTTTCTGCTATCTTGTCGAGTACTCCGCTGCGCTCTAGACCTCCAACAAAAATAAAGAAGCCTCCAACGAAAAAGGGTATGCTCCAGTCAGTTCTTCTAAAAACTTTATCTGGGTCTACTCCGCTGAGCATAAATGACAGTACAACGAAGAAGAATGCGATAAAAGACGGCGGTAAGTCTGTGCCGCTACTTAAAGATACCGTTATAAGGAATCCCGTGAATATGAGAAGCGATCTGTAGAGAGCTGAAGGCTTCTTTACAGCCGACCACGGGTCTATAAGTTCTCTTCTCACTTCTTTATCTTTAGGTTTTAGTCTAGAGCCTTTACGGTAGTACAGAACCCACGATATAATGACGGTGACTAGAGTAAGTACTACTATGAAAGGTAGCGATACTTTTATGAAGTCTGAAAAACCCATATGAGTTTTTGTTGCAATAATGAGTGCCGGAATAGAGCTTATAGGTATCAGAATACCTCCTACATTAGTCTGAAGTCCTTCAACCAGTATTGTCTCTTTTACATCAAATCCTAAAGATTCCGCGAACTTAAAGGTTATAGCACCGAAAATAAGCATTACTGTTATATTTGAGGAAAATCCTGAAAATAGAGTCACCAGCACTATTAGCGTGATTATCGACAATGTATAATGTGAACCAAGTTTTTGCAGTAGGTATAGTCCTATAAAGTCAAAGAAACCTGACTCACTTAACGTTTCAAAGAGTATTAGTATTCCGACTATAAAGAGTACTGTATCTAAGTTAATCATTTCGACAATATCTTTGTATGTGAAGAGACCGTAAGATATTCCAAAATATACTGAGAGTATTGCAGCGAGCATTGCTACAACAGCTCTATGCTCTATTTCGGCTACTAGAAGAAGTATGACTATCGCGAAAATTATAGTGAATGTCGCTAGAGGAGTCATTCTTTAATGTTTTTTAGCCAGTTTATATAAGCTTAGCGTAATGTCTATGAATATCGGGGCTCCGATGAAGAAAAGAAACAGTAGAATAAGTGCTTCTACTTCTTTACTCAAAGGATTTTCTCCTAAACGGACTATTACTGCTTCGTGTACGAGCGACAGGAGAAGAATGTAGACTATTCCGTGGATTACTCTTTTGAACAGCAGACCCTTTTTACCGTATTCTTCGTCGAATTTTCTTTTAATAGATCGGTAGCTGTAGTATCCTATAGAAAATCCTAGGCAAAAAAGTATCATCAAGGCCCAGGTGTATACTATGCTCAGTATCATCCAGTTTACTATTATCCATTAAAGTATATTTTGTTAACTCTCAGGTAGTTTTGCTTCATATAGAATCCATCTATCTACTTGTGTAGCCCAGCCGACTTCTTTAGTGTACTTGGGGTCAATTGATTCAATATATACTAGTACTCTATTATTGTCGTAGTCGAAGACTATGCTCGAGTACCCGTGTGTAGGCCAGTCTTTTCTTTCGTAAGGTGAAGCTGCTTTCCATTCTGTCCGATAGACTGTCTCTAAATTGCAGTTGCGGTAGTCGACTATGTATGCTTCGAAGTGTTTTGCTATACCGCAGCCATTTATTAATATCTTCGAGCAAGACCCATGAAAAGAACTCCTTTGGCACAAGCGAGGAAATTGCCGTTTAGCTGGAAGTAGTCTGGCTGTTTTTCGCCGTCTATAGTAGGTATACCTAATTTCTTTCAGTGAATACCGTTGTGGCTTATTGCTAGACCTGTCTTCAGGGTAGAAGTCTTCTCCGTTTTTACTGGAATATATTCTGACTTCAACTCCTCTCGCTGGAGCATGTTTTCGAGGCCTTACAGCCATTAAATACTCTTTAAAGACGTGGTCATAGAATACCCTGCCTGCACCAACCCATGAGCCATGTTCAAAGCTCGGGGGTCTAGTATAACTTTCTTGAATCTAGTTGCTCTGACGATGTACTGGGGAGGAATAAAGCCTTTCCAGTCGACCATGGTACTTATTACTCATGACAAAATAAAAACTACTTATGGTTATAGATTTATACTTGAGGGTTAAACATTATTCTGTGTCCGAAAAACCAGCAATATTGGGTGGAAAGCCCGTAAGAGAAAAAGGCCTTGTAGACTGGCCTATAATAACTGAAGAAGAATATGAGGCTGTTAAAAGAGTTTTGAAGAGGAAAAAGCTTTTCGCAAGCATGTATGAGGGCTATGAAGTACCTGCTTTTGAAGAAGAGTTCGCTAAAGTAATGGACGTGAAATACGCTATCGCTTGTAGCTCCGGCACAGCCGCACTCGATATTGCTATAAAGGCCTTAGATATAGGACCTGGAGATGAAGTAATAACTACTCCCTACACGTTTATCGCTTCCGCTACCTGTGTTTTACACAACTGCGCTATACCTATTTTCGCTGACGTAGATCTCAAAACAAGAAATATCGATCCACGTGAAATAGAGAAGAAGGTCACTGATAGAACTAAAGCTATTATAGTAGTGCACTTAGCAGGTCATCCTTGTGAAATGGAGGAAATTATGCGTATTGCCGAAGAGCATGGACTCTACGTTATTGAAGACTGCGCACAAGCCCATTTAGCGGAGTATAAAGGAAAGAAAGTAGGCGGAATAGGACACATAGGTATTTTTAGTTTCCAGCAATCGAAAAACATGACTGCTGGCGAAGGAGGAATGATTACTACAAATGACCCGGAGCTTGCCGAGAAGTGCAGGTCTCTTAGAGAGCACGGTAGACGTAGAGATAAGCCTTGGTACTATCACGCAGAGCTAGGCTGGAACTACCGTATGACTGAAATGCAGGCAGCGATTTTAAAAGTACAGCTCAAGAGGCTACCTAAAATAACTGAAGAGCGTAGAAGAAATGCTGAGTATTTGTCAAAGTTAATAAAAGAAGAGCTTGAGGGAGTAGTAGAGCCTCCTTATGTTGCTCCATATGTTAAACACGCGTGGCATCTCTATCCAATATACTATCATCTCGAAAAAGTAGGTTTGTCTAAGGCAGAATTCTGTAAGGCAGTACAGGCAGAGAACGTCGAGTTATATGAAGGATACGCTTGGCCGGTGTACGAGAACCCTATATTCAGAGAACACAGAGCAAGACCTAGAGGATGCCCGTACACTTGTCCATTCTATGGTAAGAAGGTAGAATATCCTAAAGGACTGTGCCCGAATGCAGAGAAACTATGTTATGAAACAGGCTTGTGGCTACCTGGTTCAGTGTTAAATAATCCACGGGAAGAAATGGATACAGTAGTTAAGGCAGTTAAAAAAGTAGTTAAGCATGCTTCTGAGATAAAAGACTATTTCTCTAAGAAGTAGAATTAGCACTAGTATTATTTTCTATAAAATCTTATTTTTATGTCTCTTCTAGTTCTCTTATAAAGTTCAGCCAGTATCATTTTAAGCTCGCTATCAGTTACAGGTACTTTAAGGCGGCCGGCTTGAGCTAACTGAATTAACTGAAGTTCGAGACTTTCTGCGAGTTCGGGCTTAACGAGCTTCAAGTTAATTAATCTTTGTCTAGCCTCGGGAGTCAATATGGCTCTGAGCATAGCTTCTTTTTGTGCTTCAAACTCCCTTCTGGCTCTTTCTTGCTCCTCTAGCTCCCTTAATCTGCGCTGATACTCTTGAAGTTTCCTAAGCTTTATAGCTTCTAGCTCTTCATCATACTCTTCGGACATCAATAGTACTAAGCGGTAGTCTACTAAAATAGTTTTCTATATCTTGTATGTAAATAAGGTCTAGATTAAATAATTTTCATCAATATTCTTCTAAGCTTTAATTCGAGTTCTTTCACTACTTCTTTTTCTTCACTAAATATGTTTTCTTTCTCGGGCTGATCTCCTATACTCCAGTCTTTAGGCGGAGGTGGAAGATAGTTCCTATCAAGTCTATATAACTCCGGCATTACTTTCTCTTGCTCTTTTATGTACCTTGTGCCGAAAGTATAGGGTGTCATTTGCTGAGGCCAAAGATATAGACTGTAGTCTTCTGTCCTAATGCTCCACGACCGCCCGTAGTGTCCTGCTATTGCATAGTCTCTAACATGTTCTTTTTCTCCTAGCAGGACTGGCAGTAGACTTTTGCCTTCATATGAAGGCTTTACAGTCCATCTGCTTCTTTCTCCAGGTAGCTTAAGTAAGTCCACTATTGTGGGAGCCAAGTCGACTGTCTGAACGAATGTTTTTACTCTCTTCGGCTTTGCTCCTAGTTCTTCAGGAGGCTTAATTATAAAGACTATTCGCGAAAGCTCTTCGTAGGGCCAGGGCCTCACTTTTCTTATTATACCATGTTCTCCCAGAGGCTCTCCGTGGTCGCTAATAAGTATTATCAACGAGTTCTCCCATAGTCCTAGCTCCTTCACTTTCTCGAAGAAAATGCCTATCCACTTGTCTACTAGCGTGATTTCGCCCGCATACTGTGCTCTAATGTGCTGTATTTCAGGTAAAGTGAAGTGCTTAATGAATCCGCCGTCTTTTCCTCCTATTGATGGCTGAATAATAGGTAGGCCGCTGTAGTCAGGAGCATATAGTTCATAGTATTCTTGTGGCGGATCCCATGGCTCGTGAGGATCAAATGAGTCTAGCCACAAAAAAAGTCTATCTTTACGTCCTCTAGCTACTTGTTCTTCAAGCCACTTAATGGCTTCTTTAACTACTTGAGCTACAAAGTGGTCTTCTTCGCTTTTCCAGTAAGCAGTGTTCTTGAGGTATTGAGTGAAGACATTTTTATCGTGGTCTGTGAGATAGTTCTTAGGACTCCATTTGCTTAAATCAACTTTTATATTTGGGTCGACTATATAGGGGTCTGCTTCCTGACCTCTAATCCATTTTACGTAATCAAATCCTCTCTCGTAGGCCATAGTAGGCTTATGCATGTGGTATGTGTCACTTACAAGTGCCGTAACATAGCCGCTATCCCATAGGACTTCAGCTAAAGGAACGTCTTCTGGCTCAAGCCTCTGCCAGCCTCTTCTCATTAAAGTATATCTGCCTGTAAAAAGCGCTGTGCGTACAGGAAGTGTAGGCATTCCTTCAGCGTAGGCTCTATCAAAAACAATACTTTCCTTCGCAAAAGCATCTATATTAGGTGTCTTAATCCATGGGTTACCATAGCAACCTAAATGATCTGGTCGCAGGCTATCAAGCATCACAATAATTACGTTCATACAAGTGAATACTCAGGTTTTGTAATAAAACACTTTGCTGTCAATAAACATAAAAGCAAGTTAAACGTAAATAATCCTGCTGTGAGTAAAGTAAGCAAAGAATACATTAAAAGAGTTTTAAAGGAAATACAGGATGCCTTAGATGAACTAAAGAGTATAACTAAATTTAGTGAATCTGATTTTATGTCTAGTAGAACACTTAGATTTTCAGCTAGATTCTCAATAATACAGATAGTAGAAGCTGCATCTGACCTAGGAATAGCAATACTAGAAAAAGACTTTTCGGAGACAGCTGAAAGCTATAGGGAAGTTTTTTCAAAACTAGCTTTGAAAGGAGTAATTAAATCTGAAACAGCCGAAGAGATGGAAAAAATAGCATCTCTAAGAAACATGATTATTCATAGATACTGGAGAATCGATGATAGGAAAATATATAGAGATGCTATTTCGGGAGGCATATGTGCAATAGAAAGATTTATGGAAGAGGTAAGAGAATATGTGTCTAAGGACTGTTGAGGAAAAGAAAAAGTTTACATTCTACAATATTAGCTTTAATTCTCGGAAAAAAATTCTAGATAAAATAGCTCTTATGTTAGAGAAAGAAAAAGAAATAATTTTTGCAGTAATTTATGGCGGATTTATTGATTCAAAAATTTTTAGAGATATTGATATAGCAGTTTTCACAGGATATAAAGTGCCGTATGAAGGAATGTGGTCTTATACGGGGTCTCTGGCTAAAAGACTCGAGGAGGTGGCAAGTATTCCAGTCGATATTAAGATGCTTGATTACGCTCCTCCTTCTTTTAGAGTAGAAATCTTAAAAAAAGGTAAAGTTATAGTCGACAAAGAGCCTTATATAAGAATCATATTGAAGTGGGCATCATTATGTGAATTAAATGATATTTCAATAAAATGTAATAAAATTAAAAGTATTTTAGGCGAAGAGGTATTAAGCCCTTAAGCTAAGTTTTATTTCTAAAAACGGGAATAAATCTATATGTCGAGGGTATTTGAAGTTATTAAAGCTAGAAGAAGCATTAGGAGATACGAGCCTAAGCCTATTCCGCGAGAAGACCTAGAGAAAATATTTGAGGCTGCGAGACTAGCTCCTTCAGCGAAAAATCTTCAGCCCTGGAGATTTGTCGTAATAACTGACCCTGAAAAGAAAAAGGAGCTAGCTAAAGCCTGCTGGAACCAGATGTTTGTAGCTGATGCAGCTGTAATCGTTGTAGCGCTCTCGGATCCTAATTTGTCTCCAAGGTGGCATGATAAAGACACTATGATAGCTATAGAGCACATGGTGCTTGTTGCAGCTGATTTAGGGTACGGTACATGCTGGATAGGAGCTTTTGACGAAAATGAAGTAAAGAAGATAGTTAAGGCTCCTGAGAACCTGAAGGTAGTAGCTGTACTGCCTATCGGTTATCCAGCGGAGTCTCCTCCACAGAGACCTAGAAAGAAGCTTGAGGAAATCTTCTTCTATGAGGAGTACGGAAAGCCGCTAGATTTAAGTAAAATATAGCTTGCTACGACTTAGTTCACGTAGAAAAGAGTAATTATTCTAAAAATACTGTATTTTTGTGGCTAAGCTAGCTCTTTTAGGAGGAGAGCCTGTTAGAGACCTGAAGAAGAATCCATATCCTTTTTACCCTAGAATTGGTGAAGAAGAAATAGAGGCTGTAGTCGAGATTATGAAGAGCGGTCACTTAAGTTCTCTTAGAGGAGAATATACACGTAGATTCGAAGAAGAGTTTGCTAAATATATTGGCGTAAACTACGCAATTGCCTGTAGCTCAGGGTCAGCTGCTCTACACCTAGCTCTAGCTGCTGTAGGAGTAGGACCTGGAGACGAAGTAATAGTTCCTGCATACACTTTCACATCGACTGCTACAGCAGTATTAATGCAGTGCGCTATACCTATTTTCGCCGACGTCAGCCCCGAGACATATACAATAGATGTCGAAGACTTAGAGAAGAAGATTAGCGACAAAACTAAGGCAATTATAGTAGTACACCTTTTTGGTCATCCTTGTGAAATGGAGGAAATTATGCGCATTGCTGAGGAACATGGACTCTACGTTATTGAAGACTGTGCACAAGCCCATGGAGCTGAATATAAGGGAAGAAAAGTGGGAAGTATAGGCCACGTAGGCTGCTTTAGTTTCTATGAGTCAAAGAATATGATGACAGGTGAAGGAGGAATGATTACTACAAATGACTCAGAAATAGCTGAAAGAGCGCGTATGCTCTGCAACCATGGCGAAATAAGAGGACTTTCCGAGTTTCTTAAAAAGAAGCCTATTAGTGAAGCATTCAATATGCTTGGATGGAACTACCGCATGACAGAGCTGCAGGCAGCTATAGGCTTAGTTCAGCTGAAAAAGCTAGATAGAATGAATGAAGCTAGAAGAAAAAATGCCGAAGCGCTGATTAAAGTCTTTGAAAAACATGATTGCTTAGATGCTCCAAAAGTAAAGCCTTATGTTAAGCATGCGTGGCATTTGTTCTGCGGAAAAATATTTTGAGGAAAAAACAGGTATATCAAGAGAACTTTTCATCAAGGCGCTACAGGCAGAAGGAGTACCCGCCTACATCGGCTACAAAGAGCCGCTATATGCAAGTCCTCTCTACAAGTATAAACTTGCTCGTAAAAGAGGATGTCCATTTACTTGCCCATTCTACGGCAAAGAAATGGATTATCCAAGCGGGCTCTGCCCTACTGCCGAAGAACTATGTTACAAGAGAGCACTTTGGCTTCCGTGCCACTCTGAGCTTAAGAAAGAAGATATTGAAGATATTATAGAAGGTATTGAAAAGGTAGTAAATAATATAAATGAATTAAAAACAATTTAATACCTAGCCACAAAGACCCCTGATTATATTCTTATCAAAAAAGCTTTTTGTAGATCACATTGTGGTGTAAATAAAGTGGTTGATTAAGCACGTAAGATTTATATGTATAAAAGATTCTCTCCTCTAAGGGACCCAGTATTTCCGAAGAAGAAACAATTACGCGGAAAGAAAGTATTATTGTGTTTAAAAAACTATTACCTTACATAAGAAGACATATTAAATATTTCCTACTATCTTTAGTACTATTATTCCTATCTAATCAATTAAGTGTAATAGTACCTCTTATATCGAAAGACATCATAGATAAGTGCATTGTAGGAGGAAATCTGGAGCTACTACCTAGACTAGTTATTTTAACTATAGTTCTTTCCGTAGCTTCGGCAGGCCTCGGTGCTCTAAGAGGATACATTAACACACTTTTTGCCCAAAAAATAGTATACGAGCTTAGAGTCGACGCATTTAAAGCGGTTCAACGGCAGTCATATATATTCTTTTCTAAAATGCCAATAGGTCAGCTGATCTCGAGAATCACTAGCGACACCGATGTTGTTTCAAGTTTTCTCAGCAGACCTTTACCTAATGCTCTCAACGCGATTATTTTAGGAGTTCTAGCTTTCAGTGCAATGACGTCGATAAACTTAAAGCTCACATTCATGATATTTCCCTTCTTTATTGTAATAGTGCTGATTTTCTACAGATATTCTTCGCTAATAAGACCTCTTTTCCTAAAAATTAGAAATCAGTATGGAAGATTAACTTCAATTACTAATAATTCTCTAGTAGGTATAATAACTATAAAAGCTTTAGGTGTAGAAGAATATTCTATTAAAAACTTTAAAGAAGAGAACAGTAGATACTTTGATTTGACAATGAAAGCTGCTAAAGTGAGGGCAACGTATATACCGCTAGTATCACTCATAATTGGTATAGCTACAGTTATGATCCTCTACTATGGAGGAATCGAAACCATATTAGGAGCATTTACCGTAGGAAGTCTTTTAGCTTTTATAAGTTATCTTACAATGCTTGCATGGCCCTTCAGGTTTATAGGCTTCTTCGTGACATCTTTTCAGAGGTCAATGACTGCTGCAAAAAGAGTGTTCGATTTAATAGAGGCAGTCCCCGAAGTAAAAGAAAAACCTGATGCTATACCTATGCCTCCAATTAAAGGACACATTGTCTTCGAAAATGTTAGCTTTGGCTTTAGCAAAGATAGACTTGTCCTAAAGAATATAAACCTTGAAATAAAGCCTGGAGAAAAAGTAGCTGTTGTAGGTCCAACAGGCTCAGGTAAAACGCTGCTAGTAATGATGATTCCAAGGTTCTTTGATCCGATTGAAGGAAGAATACTGATAGATGGAATTGATGTAAGAGATGTTAAAATAAGATCTTTGCGCAAACAAATAGCGATAGTTCCTCAAGAACCCTATATTTTCGCCGGGACTATCAAAGATAATATTGCTTTCGGTAAGCCTAAAGCCCGATTAGATGAAATAGTTAGGGCAGCAAAAATTGCTAGAATACACGATTTCATAGAGAAGCTTCCACAGAAATATGATACACTGGTTGGAGAAAGAGGAATAACGCTTTCCGGTGGGCAGAAGCAGAGAATAGCTATTGCAAGAGTTATTCTCGTAGACCCCAAGATACTCATACTAGATGACCCTACATCGAATCTCGATGCACAAACCGAGAAAGAATTTGTTGAGATGCTCAAAGACGTGATAAAAGGCAAGACTACAATTATTATAACTTCTAGACCAGCTTTACTCAAACTAGCAGACAGAATAGTCGTGCTGAAAGATGGAACTATTGTGGAAGAAGGAACCCACGAAGAGCTTCTCGCTAAAAAGGGTCTATATTACAGGCTTTATGAAGAGATGGTTAAAATGGCTGAAGTTGAGGTGAAATAATGCATAGAGCACTGTGGATGGAGCCTGTGAAAGGAGAACATAAAATACCTCTTAAGGTTCTTTTAAAAAGGCTAGCTAAATTACTGGCTCCGTATAAGTGGGTTCTCTTAGGAGTCTTCGTCGTAACTATTCTGTGCGCTTTAATAGGGCTTGTTCAACCCTATTTAATCAAAGTCGCCATAGACAGCGGAATAAGTAAAGGCAATATGGAAGTGCTACTGAAGGCTTCAGCTTTATATCTGCTGGCAGTTGTGTCGCTCTGGGCTTTCGACTCAATAAGATCTTATTATTTCGAGTGGATAGGAAATAGATTTGTATACGACTTAAGAGAAAAATTATTCAATCACATGGTAGGCCTATCTCACAGCTTTTTCGCGAAATCTCGTGTAGGAGACCTTATAGCCCGTGTAATGAGCGACTGTGCCAGAGTAAGAGACGTTTTCATAAGTGGACTAGTAGCTGTAGCCGGCGACATTGTAAGCCTAGCAGGCGCACTAATCATAATGTTCATACTAAACGTTGAGCTAACACTAGTTACGCTCACAATTATTCCCGCTATGATTATTGCAGCCTACTTGTTTACAACTAGATTTAGGAGAGTCTTCATGAAAGTTAGGGAAAAAACTTCGGAGCTCACAACTAAAGTACAAGAAAGTGTCTCGGGTATACGTGAAATACAGGCTTTTGCTAAAGAAAAAAGAAGTCTAAGAGAGTTCTGTAAAGTCAGTGAAGAGGCTCTCGAAGCTAGAATAGAGGCTACAAAAACATTTTCTCTTTTTCTGCCGCTAATGAACATTATAATCACAATAGGCTCGGCTCTAGTAATATGGTACGGCGGACTAATGGTTGTAGCAGGCAGAACTACTGTAGGAGTACTAGTAGCGTTTATAACCTATACATCTAGGTTCTTCAGGCCAATATTTACACTAGTATCAATGTACAATATAGTCCAAGAGGCGCTTGTCGCTTTAGAGAGAGTATTTGAGGTAATGGACGTTAAACCCGAAGTAGTCGACAAACCTGGAGCACTAGAACTAAAAGAAGTCAAAGGACATATAGTATTTGAAGACGTATGGTTCTCCTACGACAAAAAGACTCCTGTACTTAAAGGAGTGAGCTTTGAAGTCAGGCCTGGAGAAAAACTAGCGATAATTGGTCCTACTGGAGCAGGAAAAACAACAATTGTATATCTTCTCTGCAGGTTCTACGACCCCGATAAAGGGAGAGTTCTCGTAGATGGACACGACTTGAGAAATGTTAAGCAGAAGTCTCTAAGAAAATTCATAGGCTATGTTCCGCAAGACACTATACTTTTTCCAGGAACAGTAAAAGATAATATTAAAGTAAGTAAACCGGAGGCAAGCGACGAAGAAGTAGTAGAAGTATGCAAGAAGCTCGGAATACACCACATAATAGAAAAGCTTCCTCAAGGATACGATACAGACATAGGTGAATTCGGTAAAAGACTTTCAGCAGGCCAAAAACAGCTAATATCAATAGCTAGAGCACTTCTCAAGGATCCTCCGATACTGATACTAGACGAGGCAATGTCTAACGTCGATCCAGCTACAGAAAGCATAGTTAAGAGAGCTCTAGATATTCTGATGAAAAACAGAACTACTATAATAATAGCACATAGACTTACTCTAGCCAGAGACGCCGATAAAATAATAGTAATTCAAGATGGCAGAATAATAGAAGAAGGCAGTCACGCCGGATTAATGGCGAAGAAAGGAGTATATTACAGACTTTATACAGCACAAATGGGAATAGCTGCTAAATAAACTCCTCGTTGTATTTTATCCCGATAGGACAGACTAGTACACATGATAAGCAAAATACACACTTATAGGTCTTAACTGAACTTAAGCCAATAGCGCCTACTGGACAAAAAGCTGTACAAGCTAAACAGTTCTCACAAGGATTAAAATCACCTAAAGCCTGTTTCTTTTCAAAAACCTTATCCAAAGCAACTCCCGCAACAACTACTCTAGGACCATACCTAGGTGTAACTAAACGCCCATTTCTTCCAACTACTCCTAAACCACCTTCCTCTGCATATTTCTCAAGAGGTAAATTAGTAAATGGCGGAATGTACTGAGCAAAAACACCTAGTAACTGTAGCTTTGATACAACATAAAATCCTATTTCAGAAGACTTTCTACAAGCTTCAATCATTTTAGAGAAAACGTTTCTCTTACTCAGCCCTATGAAGGGAATATAGTACACTAGAATAGACTTAACCCAAGGAAAAATCTCCGCTAAGAGACTATCAGCCTTAACTACACACCACTCAGTTAAACCTACTTCGTTCAGTACCTTTTCTAATGAGAATATATCCACATTAGCTTAGGCTTAAGAAAAGTATTAATTATTTTCTGTAAACAGTAAAACCGAAAAATATACTAGCAGTCAAGCGAACTAGCCATAGATGTATTTAACCGAAATAAAGTTCATACAAGAATACTTCAAGCTGAAAAAACTATTTAGTAAACTGAAACACTATAGTAATATACTCAAAATATACTTTGGATTAAAGTTATATGAATTTATATTAAGATATCCTAATGTGAATAAGTATAAATTAATAGAAATAGCTGAATTAAACAAAGATTTCTTTGCAATTAAAGTACTAGAAAAAATATTTGAAAGACCGAGCTATAAAGAGCTAGTCGAGTACATTATAGAGTCTGAAAACATTAAGCTAGACGGCAACGGAGTACCTTATGTCGAAAAGAAAACTGTCTTGCCGAGGCCGGTTGCATGGACTATTGTAGGCTTTATTTTCAACAGTAATGTTGTTGAAAAATACATAGATTACTTAAAGCTGTGCATAAAAATAAGTGGTATAAAGGAGTTTCTAGAAGGTAAGCTAGAGAAGGTAGAGATTTTAGAGCCTCGAAAGTCTCTAAGCTATATTCTGTATAGCTACCTTACAGGAAAGAATGTTTTATACAAGCAGGTTCTGCTTAAAGAACTTCTCAAAGCTAGATTTATACTATACTGTAAATTTGCTGAGGAGACAGGAAGAAAACCCTATAGTTTTTCAACTATTCTTTCAGAAAACTATTTAAAAAGAATCGTTAACTTAGCTTACTTAAGTCTTAGAGAAAGATTTACTATCACACCTGCAGTAGCTCTTTCGGAAGACCTAATTCTATCTAAAAATGTCTCATTCACAGTAGTCTACGGTAACTTAAAGAGAGGCTTTATTAACGCTTTATGGGATTTAGCGAGAGATGTACACGAATACAATATCTTCTCTAAAAGCAACATAGTTTTTTCCGCCTGCCACTGGAAGAAGCTAGCTTTACTTGAAGACAAAATTCTGCTTGCAGAAGGTTTTGTAGGAGAAGGAGACAAAGTAGTGTACGGGTCTTTAAAGTATCTTCCAGAAGTAAAATGTGTTTTCTTTCTGAACTTTCCATACAGAAAGGAAATAAGTCTTCACAAACATTTATCTGAGATTTTTTCGCAGAGAGGCATTATTCAAGTAAATCCCTATCTTTCATCTAAAATAGCTGATAGCAAGTACTTAACTAACATTGTTTTAAAGAAAGCGAAAATAAATATTCCTGCTCAGTTGAGGGTTCTCAGAGGCTTAAATTTAAGCTACTGTATAGAGCAGATAAAAGCTTTTTCGAGAGAGCTCGGAGCATCTATACTTGTAGTAAAGCCTGAGCACGGAACTGAGGGAATACAAGCTGAAGCCTTAGAGTTATCTAACGAAAGAAAACTAATGCAGTGCTTGCAGAGAATTCTTCAAAGCGATAACGCCGTAGTAGAAGAGCTAAGAGGCAACATAGGGTACTTAGGACATCCTACTGTATTTAGAGTAGTTGTTTCATGGAACGGCGAAGACTTTGAGTGCGAAGGAGGATACGCTATAGTGTCTCCAGCTAAAAAGGAGTACATTGCTTCGGTATCACATGGAGGAAGAATAGTGGACATAAATACTGCTTTAAAAAACCTTTACACTTACAGTGAGCTGAAGCAAGTAAACGTGAATTCAGAAATACTAGTTTCTTCTGCTAAAAGAGCCGCTAAAGTACTGAATACTGGTTTCAGTGAAGAAGACTACTTGAAGTACATGGGCATAGACTTAGTACTTGAGCAGAGAAGTAAAGAAATCGAAGCAGTTGTCATTGAAGTAAATGCGAGACCTAGCGGTCTAACTTTCTTAAAGAAAATAGACTCAGGTGAAGTAAACGTTATAAAAAATTTGTTAAAGTATTTAAAGAGATTCGAGTAAAGCAGTAGCTTCTTTAACTTTGTTTAAAGCTTCAGAAACCTTCTCTTTATAGGTATTCAGTTTCTTCTCAGCCTCTTCTAGTTTCTTTTTAACTTCTTCTAGCTCAGCTTTGAGTTTCTCTACATCTTCTTTAGGCGCAGCCCTAACTAAGGGGACCTCTATCTTTACTCCTTCTCTGGCAAAGCGTTCGTAAGTTTCTCTCACAAGTTTTCCTGCTTCAGTTTTACCAGACAGGTGATTTCTAATAGTAGCTTCAGTTCTACCTAGTTCTTCAGCTATCATTGATATCGTGTAGCCAGCTTTTTCTCTAGCTAAAGCTGCGGCGGCTACTCCGAGAGAATCTAGCCAAGTTAAGCGTTCTTCAGCATGCTTTATTTTCTCTAAAACATCTTCTCTGAGTAGAGTAGCTATCATTAAGGCGGTTTCAAGTTTATGAATATCGCTCTTAGTTAAAGGCTTAAGAGGAATTTCTTCGCTCATACTATAATATATACTAGATTTGCAGTATATTATTTAATCGCCTAAATTTTTTCTCGACCTTGCGGAAAGCTAATAGTATATGCGTTAAGTAAATTAAAGACTTGTTCAACGAATAGGTGTGCACGTATTCATAAGTCATATTTGCCTACAGTGTTTAGGTAAGTTAGCATACTACTTTGTATCGAAGACTAAGTTCGGTGAAGAAGAGAAAATAAGGGCTACAGCACACCTCTACAGAAAGATAGCCGAGCTATTTGAAGGAGATTTAAGCAACTACATGGAGATCTGCGCCAACTTCTACTTAGAGGTATTCAAGGTCACTGGCGAAGAAGACTTATTTGCTGAAGAAAAGAAGCTGAGCAATGAAATAGCTTTCAAGCTACTTGACTTAGCTAAACAGCGTGCTGAAACTCTCAGCGGAGCAATTAAAGTAGCTGCTGTCGGAAATGCTCTAGACTTCGGTACAGGCGTATACGAGGTTTCTCTAGAAGATTTTAAGAAAGAGTTTTCTGAACTTGTATCTCGAGAATTCGCTATAAACGACTACAGCGTATTCGTAGAAGACTTAAAGAAGTCTCAGAACATACTCTATGTTCTCGACAATGCTGGAGAAGCAGTATTTGATTTAGTACTTGCAGAAAAACTGAAAGAATATGTAGATGAAGTAATTGTAGCGGCGCGAGACAAGCCTGTACAAAACGATGTGACAGCAAAAGAGGCTCTAGAACTAGGCTTCGGAAAAATAGCTAAAGTTATCAGTACTGGGTCTAGAGTACCTGGAATTTATTTAAAGACATGTAGTAGCGAATTCATTGGGATCTTGAAGAACAGCGACCTTGTTCTTCTCAAAGGACAGGGCAATTACCAGTCAATAGATGAAATAAAGAAAGTTAGAAGCAAGCCTACGTACGTTATTCTGAGAGCAAAGTGTCCTCCAGTAGCAAAAGCTCTTGGCGTGAAGTACGGAGACTTTGTTTTCAAGAAGCTGATTTAACGGAAAGAGAAAATCGAGACTTTTAGTACACATGCTTTTTATATAGCAAGCTGAGTAATTGCCGTGTACAAGAAAATAGTATTCTTCATACTCACACTTATTTCCTCGTTTGTAATAGTGTATAGCGTAGTATCGAAGTGTCCTCTACTGCCCGGCATAGATGGTCCCTACTACTTAGTTCAGACAAATTACCTCTTAAAGTACTTTAAGCTAAAATACATGGATCCTCCTTTGGCTTTCTTTATTCTAGCTTTCTTCAGATTGTTTATAAGCGACCCTTTTGTAGCGCTTAAAGTAGGAATAACAGTAATTACGTCAATTATAGCAGCCACTATTTTCCTTTACTCAGATTACTTCACTAAAGACGAAATACAGGCTTTCTTAATTTCGCTTATATTCGTCTTAAACAGCACTACATTTAGACTGCTCCAAGACTTCTGGAAAAACATAACTGGCTTCATTTGGATAGTTCTGTCGCTGTATTTTACTGCAAGAGGGGTAAACGAGAACAACAGAAAATACTGTATCTTAGCCTCAGTATTCATAGTGCTGACCTATTTAACGCATATACTTGACGCAGGAACTATTACCTTGATCTATCTATTTACACCAGTTTTTCTTCTAATACACTCTACTAAAAGTGTTAAGAAAGTATGGGTTCAGGTAGCTACAGTAGCATTAATGCTTGCAGCAGCTTTCGTAGCGCCAATAATTGTCGGAGGAGATATAGCTAAAGGAGTAGCTTTCATTAAAGACTTACTGGAGCTAGAGAAAGAGGTAGAAGAATTTCCGCCTATCATTGCTGTAAGGTGGTCGTTTATAGGACTTCTCTCTGGTGCAGCCTGCTTAATCTTTTCAATATACTATATTAAAAGAAAGCCTGTGTGCAGTATACTGGGAGCAATAGGTGTAGCTCTAATAGCGCTAAATCTACCTTTAATTGAAAGAGGCTGGCTATGGAGATTTCAGTTAATGAATGGACTTCTCATAACTTTAGCTCTTCCAATAATTTTAGCGGAAATCAAAGACAAGGCCGCTAGAATAGCTATACTTCTTCTAATTCTGGGCTTTATTGTATACGACTCTGCCTACTACCTTGACAGAGGACTCCGTATGAGCATACCTTTAGCTGAATACGCTGAAATAAAGCTTCTTGTGAAAAAGCTCCCTCCAGGCGCAGCTCTAGTAGTACCTAATACTAAGCTAAGGTACTGGATTGAAACATTTTGCGAAAATGTAGTTAGACAGCCGACAGGAGTTGAGGGAAAGCTTATTCTAGTAATTGAGAAAAGAGCAATGCACAAAAGACCTCCTTGGCCTGTGTTTTTCAGAGGAAAATTTATTGAAGCATACATTATATTGAAAAAGAGACCCTAAGTTTCACAGGTAGAAGTTTTTTATAATAGATAATATACAGTACCTTGAGGTGTTATGCTTAAAGGGAAATTATTAACTTTCATACTAGGATTAACCCTAATATCAGTGGCTCTGCTAGCGCCTATTTCAGCTGTACCAATGTTTACCATAAGAGGATATGTTAAAACATGGAAAGGAGAGCCCCACACCAATACTATAGTCGTGGTATTCGATATAGCAAACTACGAAGTAAGAGGAGTGACCAAAACAAATGCTAGTGGATACTTTGAAATTACAGTACCGAGAGGCTATAAGTACGTAGTATTCATTCTGCCGCTCAACGCTAATGGAACAGCTCTAAGCCATGTACCAGAAATAGCCGACTTACGCTCATTTGAAGACTTAGTTGAAGTCACTATAAACTTCAAGGTATACCCAGCAGCATTCGTCAAAGTCTACGGAACAATACACTACGTAGGAGGAGAATGGCTTGAATATTACTCACTAGCAATAGTCGATACAAGTGGGAAAAAACTATCTGAAGTAATAGATGCAGGAACAATATTGTATACCAGGGAGTTCGTAGGAAAAGGTAAAGCGAAAGCATCTATAGTCGACGAATACGGCACAGCGTCAAGTTTCCTCGTATACTATGAAGTAGGAGTAAGGAGAGGAAAACTGCCTGCAGGTCTAGCCGATAAAAGCATAGCTATAGTTCCTGCAGAAAAACCAGTTATAGTCGAGTTCACGACAAGCATAATAGATAACCGTAAGCCACCGTTCCTTAGAGAACCAGTACACAAAGTAAAATTCACTATAGGAGATCCACTCAACCCGCTAACACTAGCCCCCGGAAAAAAAGTAGTATTTGATATTGAAAAAGAGTCATTAAAGAGAATTATACAGGAAGTTAGAAGAGACGTCGACATAGCTGAATCACTTATAGAGGAAATGGAGCGAATGGGCTTCTACTTAGCTCCAGAGAGAGCAGACTTAGCTAAAGCAGTAGCGCTAATAGAAGAAGCAAAGCTCGCCTATGAACAGAACCAGCCAGTAGAGCAGATAATAGAAAAGCTCGAAAGAGCATACGTTATAGCAACGCAGATAGTAGCTGGACGAGTATTCTTTCTCAAAACAGTTGCTTTAGAGGGAGCACCGCTACTTTCATATTTCATAGCACTCTTCGCAGCAGTAATGGCTTACTACTTTTTCGAAGACCCTAAGAAAAAACTCTACTCATTCATAGGCTTCTTCGCAGTCTTTATGGTAATATTTGCGCTATCTTATCCAGGATTCCCGTTACTATGGAACAATAGAAGAGACCTCTTCCTACTTTCAGTATCTACAGCATTCCTCGGAGTACTTTTCCTGCTATTCTACTTACCCATTAAAATAAGGGAAGCTGAGCTCCCAGGAAAATTCAGGAGAGGAGCAATAATAGCGGTAACGTTCTCGCTTGCAAAGAGATTCTCCAGACTCAAGAAAACTAGAACAGGTATAGTAGTGTTCTCGCTGGCAGCTTTAATCTGGGCGTTCACAGTACTAGCATCTATTTCAACAGTATACGGCATATGGAGCGCTGAAGTACCTTCGGTAACCGAAGTAAACGCGCTAGTAGTAAAGCACCTAATAAACGAGACGACTATAAGTTCACTAGGCTACTTTTCAGACTACCAGTGGTTCGTCCAGCAGCTAGGCAACGATAGTGTATCAGTAGTAGTCTATAACGATCCGACAATTAAGCTAACTATACTCATTACTTCACCTGAAGGAAAATCTATTGAAGTCAAAACTTTCATGGGAGTTTCGGAGACCGAAGACAGAGTTACAGGCATATCAAAAATAATAGTTAAAGGAGAGTGGTCGAAAATAAAGGAAAAGAACTCTGTCTTTTTACCCTCAGCTCTAGCCAAAAAGCTTGGAGTAAAAGTAGGGGATGTAGTTAAAATAGAAGTATATAGGCCGGGAGTAGAAATACCTGTATCGGAAAAATACGTTGTCGCGGGAATATTTGATGAGCTGGTTCTAGACAGAATAAAAGACATTGATGGAACACCACTTAAACCGCTAGTTTTAGTGAAAGGAGACTTTGCTCCGGCAAACTCAACAGACATAATTATTGGCAACTGGGAGCACTTGCTCAAAGAAGTTCTCCTCGAAGAGAAAGCAATATTCTCAACAGTATTTAAGATATACAGAATAGCTGCAGTAGGGTCACCAGATGTACTGAAGAGCATAGCTAGAAGATATATTGAGAGAAAAGGTGAAGGCTACTATGTCTATGTAAACACAGAAGGCAAGTGCTACAAACTCTTCTTTGGACAAAAAGTAGAAAACATCTTAATGAGAAACGTCGACTTCATAATACCAATAGCAATTGTTATCTCAGTAGTACTCGTATCGATGTACAGCATAGTAGAGGAAAGAAAAAGAGAAATATTCATCTTCAACGCTATAGGCTTCAACCCAATGCACATAGCCTTCCTATTCTTAGCAGAGTCAATAGTCTACGGACTCATATCAGGAGGCCTAGGATACATAGCTGGAATAGTTACCTTCAGAGTAATGGCAACATACTTCTCGTCACTAAACCTCCTAGTAAGAGAAAAGCTAGAGTGGTACTGGAGCATCATAGCAATATTTATCTCAGTACTAGTAGCCATGATAGCTTCATTCAAGCCAGCACTTAAAGCAGCCATGATGTACACTCCATCAAGAGTACGCAGAATAAAGGCTACTGAGGCAGAAAAACTCAAACGCGAAGAAAAAATCCTAGTAACCTACGTAGGCAAAAGGTATTTACTCTCAGCTAAAATCAAGGAAGACGAGGCGATAATATTTTTCTCATTCATATACTCGAGGCTCAAAGACATGGAGTCAGGATACACAGAAAGAGTAGAAGACCTGCAGGAGTATGATGAAGAAGAACTCCCAGACGGAACACTAGTAAAGAGATTCACCTTCAAGTGCGTGCTCTTAGTTGAAGGAGAGCGCGTAGTCATAGACAACGACTTGAGGTGCACAAAGAGTCCTAGAGAAAAGTTCTATAGAGTAGAGCTATACGCGAAGCCGCATGGCGAAAAAGAAATCCCGTTAAGATACCTCGACAGAGTAGCTTCAATGGTCAATGACATACTCAAGTCGTGGGAAGAAGAGAAAAAGAGGCTACTAACGTCACGCAGATAAAATGTTCAGCAAATATCTTGGCAAAGAATTTTTGTTAACTATATTTATTCTATTTATTTTGCTTATAGAAATAATCATAATATTTATAGTACCTTGCTTTAAAGTAAAACAATTTAGCAGAAAAAGAATACTTAGCGAAAGCTATTGAAGTCTATGAGTGGATGATGTAGTTTCAGATAGCGTCTCCCGGCACTCCAGGGGGATGGCGCTTGAACTGCGGAGACGCGTGGGGAGGGCCAGTAGGCTACTACACTAGACACTACAAGTGGGCAGTAGTATACTGTGCCGAGAGCTCCCATTAATTCTATATAGCTTCACACGATGTAGAATGGTTCATAGAGCTCGTAGTAGACTTCTATAATTTAACTAGCGAAGAAAAGTACCTGAAAGCAGCCGAAGTAGCAGCCCAATAGGCTATGAGAATACAAATAGGCTACAACCCCTGGCTCGGAAAGTTTTTCACTATTACATAGTAAGCTATTATTGGGGGTGTTGAATAATGTTTAATGGGATTTTAGAAAGACAATATTATTTATTTTTCTGTTTACATATAGTTACTGTAGCTGTGTTAAGGATATGTTTTTAAATTATGTTTAATATAAAGGTGATGTCTATGGTGTCGTTAAAGAACAAGTTAAGTTTAATAAATTTAATGAGAGTTAAATTAAGTAAGTATAAGTATGAGCTTGTTTCTCTTTATGGAGTTTTATGCTGGATTCTTCTTTCTGTTGTGTATCTTGTTTATTTTTTCTTAGATGTTGGGGTGGAGTTGTTTTCATTAATTGGTATGCTTGTTTTATTAATAGAAGTCTTGTTAATAATTTGTTCTCCTCTGGTTTATAGAGAGATTAAAGTGAGGCTTCTTTTGACTAAAGACTGGAAGACTTACTTTTATTTTTTCACAATGGTATTAATACAGAATATTATTCTCTTATGGATTTTCACGAGGTGAGAGTATAAGACTTTCAAGAAAAGTTTTATATATTTTAGTAGTTGCCGAAATAGTTTTAGCAATATGGGTTTCTTATTGCTATTTTCATGGCAGTAAGAGACTTGAAGTAGTAGAAGTCATTCGGACTCCATAGTATTTCTAGGTCACTTGGCTTTAATACTTCACTTTTTCGCGTGAAAACTTTTTGGTGTTAATAGAAAAGATGTCTAGTTCTTTGTATTTGTTTCACCTTATATACTTGAAATGCAACATGCACAAATTTAAAATAGTTTTGTTTCGTGAACGATAATAGTGGGAGTATGAGAAAGGAAACAGTTCTACTAACAATTAAAAACTTGCTTAAAAACCCGAGATTCCTTCTACTGCTAGTAGCCTTAGTACTAGTACTAGCTACTCATCCAGTAGTGGCGGCGGAAGACGATCCACCAGAAATACCAGGTGTACCTAACCCTGATCCAGATCCCTCTCCTACGTGAAAACTTTTACTTTATTGTAGAAAGTTTTTTCTACGTTTCCTTCTCTATATTATTTATGAGTAAGAATACAAAAATTATGCTCGGCGAATTACTTCCTAAAATAAGTGAGAGAGAATGGAGAGTGCTTAAAGCAGCTACAAGGGCTTGGAGTATACGTGAATTAAGTAGACTTAGCGGTTTACCGCTTTCGACAGTCTACCGTATATTAAAGAGGTTTACTGAAAAGGGTAAATTTAAGTTCTTAGTAGACTCCAAAAAAGCTAACCTATTGCCATTAATAGCGGTTTTCTCTAAGCTGAACATTAGGATTGCACCACCGTTTACGTCGACTATTAGGACGGTTTATAGTATGGGATCGTATACTTTTGTGTCTGCTTTAGTTCCTCCGCCTTTTATTGAAAAGTATCTTAATTCTTTTAGTGCTGAGCCAATATTCGTGGTTAAGGGCTATGAATATATTATGTGGAGTCCTCTGAGTCCGTTAACAGAGTATAGTGTAGAGTTGAAGAAGCCTATACCTGTATTTGACTTTGAGTCTTTAGTAAAGCAGTATGATTACCTAGTTGAGCCATGGAGTAATGGCTATAGAGCGCCAGATATCTACGACCTTGTTCTTCTTCAAGGCCGTGTGAGAAATCCTTTTGCTAGGCCGTTAACGATATACAGTGAGGCTAGAAGACTTGATCCAAGTCTGCCAGCTGTCTCTGAGCAAGTATTGAGTTATCATTTTAACAAGCATGTCAAGGCTATGTGGAGGGGGAATACTGCTTTAATTTACGCGGACACGAGAGTGCTCCCGATTAAAGTCTACTATTTTGAGGGCAGAGATGCTCCTTTGTTTGCTAGACTTCTCTGCCAGCTTCCTGGAGCCTTCTCGGCTATAATCGACATAGGTAGGGCTGCTGTTATAGCGCAGTATCCGTGTATTTATGAAGCATATATTATGCGTGAGGCAGAGTACTTTAAAGTAGAAATGCCTTGTTTGCCCTTCGTACAGTTTGGGTCAAGTCTGGTGAAGAAGGTTCCGGAGTTATGGAAGTTTGTTGAGGATAATAAATGGGTGTTTAAGGAGGAGCTTGCAGTGAAAATAAGGAGAGCCGATTAATTTTTCTCTATAAAAACTTTAAAATAGTTTTCTTTAATTAAAATATTTATTTTATTTGTATGGGTTGTTTTTACTTTGTACTCTCTTAGCTTATATTAAGTGAAAGAGAATTCTCTAGAAAATTGAATGACTTTTGCTTTTATGTTAGTGTTAATATTAACTATTATTTTCTTGAGGAGTTACATGGGATATTATCATAGTGTTGTAGGGCAGACTATATAGTTTAACTAATTATGCTAATTATGTATACTCATAGAGGTTATGAAAACTGTTGTTAAACGGCTTAGGAAAGAAGCTAATAAGCATGGTTTAGGTTTAGAAGAGTATTTGCTTAAGCTTAATACTCGAGAACATGGTTCTAAAGAGAGGGCGTTTAAGCTATTAAATGAAGTTAGAGAAGAATTCAATAAAAGTAGTGTTAGGCAGGCGGCTGAGAAGACCTGGAGTGCACCTGCACTTGCTGTTAAAGCTTATGTTTCTTGGAAAGAGGGAAAAAGGCTTAAGAGTCGCAGAGAACTGTGGGACTATAAGGAAGTGCTTGTAGGTGAACTTGGAGACTGAGTTAAGAAGACTTGGTTTGCTGTAGTGTCTATGCACGTGTGTTTTTATGAAGGCTGGTGTACTAGAAGCGGTGTAGAAAAAGCACTAGAGTTGGTAGAGAAACTTGTGAGAGAAGTTGAGCATAAAATATTGAATAGTTGTTGTCTGCGTATGGTATTTAAGTTATTTCAGATACCGTGGGAACTTATAGTAGTTGAAAATAAAGAGAAAATGAAGTTAGTTTTATAGAAATATTTGTAGTTTTTAGAAAGTTAATGGTTTCTGACTAGAAATCCTCTGTTTTGTATTCTATGTGTAATGGCAAGGAGACTTCTGTTGTGTTAACGTAGGTTTTAGTCGTTGATGTGGCTTGTTTTACTATAAAGGAAAAATTCCACATATAGAATAAATTAGGTTTATTTAGTTAAAGGTCTATTACCAGTTGATGGGATCTGATTTAAGGAAAACCTTTGTGCCAATTTTCATTATAGCTTTAAGTGTAGTGATCACTACGGCGCCTAGAGTGGCTGTTTCTCAGAAAAGTGTTATTGAGCGGAAGAAGCTTGAAGTGTTCTAGGGAATTCTTAGTTTCAGCAATTTTCGCAGTAGTCCTGAAAATGCTCAAGCTGCCTCTAGCAGCACTAATAGGTGTTCTCTGGGGGAATTACCTCAATACCTCACCCGCTAGTAGGAACAACAATAGGAGTAATTGTAGGCAAAACACTTGAAAAGAAGCTCGGTAAAGAAAAGTGGGATCGCAATAAAGTAGTCATAGTAGCTGGCTTAACTCTAGGAAATGCTGTAGCAATAGTTTTCGCCGCCTCACTGCTACTAATATCGAGGTCGCTCTGGGCTCTACCGTATTAAAGCATCTAAATATTTTTGATAATCTTTTGATTTCAGACTGTGGCGTATTCTTCACTAGTCGGAACCCGAGCTTCATCATCTTAGTTTCGGATATCTAACCGCAACTTTTACTATAATCTATCCTAAATAATATATTATTAGTAATGCACGCTGTAGCAGACCTGCCCCTGCACACGGGCACTGTCCCGCCTTGGCTCGCTTCCCGCATGATTAAGCTGACTAGAGTAGTTATAAGACTTCTTATAGAAGAATACGGTACTGTAGGCGCTCTGGAAAGATTATCTGATCCTGTTTGGTTTCAGGCTCTAAATAATTTAATTGGAATGGATTGGGATAGCTCCGGCTCAACAACAGTCACCTGCGGTATACTTAAACAAGTTCTTCTTAAGGAAGACTACGGAATTAAAGCAGCTGGAGGAAAAGGAGATAAGGCTAGAGCAACACCTGCTGAGCTTCAAATAATCTGTAGTAAATACGGATTAAATCCAGACGACTATATTCAAGTATCGCGTATTGTAGCAAAAGTAGATAATGTTGCGCTGCAGTGCGGGTATACTCTATATCACCACATGTTTTTTGTAGACAAAGAAGGTAACTGGGCTGTAGTTCAGCAGGGAATGAATGTTTCTACAAAAATGGCTCGAAGATACCACTGGTTCTCGGGACATTTAAAAGACTTTGTTGTAGAGCCTCATAAGGCAATAAGCGGAACTAAACACAGCTACGCGTTCAATACTATAGCTAGAAGAATAGATGAGTTTAGAAAAACAGTAGTAGATTTAGCTAAAGAAAATGCCTCAAAACTCAAGAGAGAACTCAAATCAGTTCTCGCGCTTGCTAAAGGAAATACTCTACTAGCCTACTACACGCCCTATAATCCTGAAGAAGCGAAAAAGAAAGTAAGGAAGTATATAAGCTTGGGGCCAGTAGCGCTAAATAGGAAGGCTTTAATTGAGGCAAGAGAACTCGCAGTGTCTGATTTCAAGGAACTGCTTTTAGTTAAAGGACTCGGTCCAAGCACTCTCAGAGCACTAGCTCTTGTAGCAGAGCTTGTATACGAAACACCTCCCTCGTGGAAAGACCCCGTAACACATCCAATAGACCCCTTCAAGTACGCTTACGCTGTAGGAGGAAAAGACGGAGTACCCTTCCCAGTAGACAAAAAGACTTACGATGAGCTTCTCTCTTTTCTAGAAGCACTGCTAGCTAAAGCTAGAGAACACAGAAAAATATTCCTCAAAAACATGGCTAAGATCACTAAAAACTGGTCTCCTCCACCAGAAGACAAAATTCCAACATAATATTCGACTCGACTAGAATATCCTTATATACTTCACTCGAATATATTCGAGTGAAGTATATATAGGTGACTCGAGTGATCTCGAAAACTATCGTAGAGCAGAATCCCTGGTGGAGAGTAAAAGATTTCGAGAGATTTGATTATGATTTAGAAAAATACCAAAAAATGATAGTACATTTCAGTAGAAAAATACCGCCACTCGCCAAAGGGAGAACATATTTTATTAAAGGTCCTAGGAGATCAGGAAAGACTATTTGGCTGAAATTATGTATTAAGCATTTAATAGAAAATGGAGAGGATCCACTAAGCATATTATATTTATCATGCGATAGAATACCTATAGTAAACTATGTTCAGTTAATGAATATTATTAGAGAATACTTAAACATATATAAAAGAGAAACAAATTTTATTTTAATAGATGAAATTACTAGAGTAAATAAATGGAGCTATGCGCTGAAAGGACTAAAAGACTCCGGAGTACTGGAGAACTGCATAACAGTAGTCACGGGGTCAATACCCTTACTACTGACTAGAGGAGCAGAATTAATGCCTGGAAGAGGTGTTGAAGGAGGAGAATACTACTTAACGCCGGTGTCATTTAGAAAATATATTGAAGCACTAGCTAACGAGAAAATAAGAAGAATTTTAAAAGAGAAATCTTTTTCATTGGACGAAAGCATAGAAAAAATAGCTAAGAAAATTTCAGAAACATTGCCCTATATTACAGAAATAGATGAAATCTTCTACAAGTATCTTCAAATAGGCGGTTTCCCTGAGGTAGTCGATGCTTTTCTCAGAAAAGAGAAGCCTGTAGAAGAAGCTCTTGAAATACTACTAAACTATATTTTAGGAGATATAGCTAAAGAGAATAGAGATCCAGATATAGCTAAAGCAGTATTAATAGAAATATCAAAAACCTATCAAGCATAGTAACTTATGCTACATTAGCCAAAAAAATAGGAATATCGCTAGATACTGTTAAAGATTATATAAAAATACTAGAAGAAATGCTAGTAGTAATTCCTCTCGGAAAATTCATTTTTTCAAGTAAAACAAGCACTCTAAAAGGAGGAATAAAAGCTTACTTTACAGACATAGGCTTCTACTATGCTATAAAAACATTTAGCGAAGGAAAATTATACAGTCAAGTAGTAAATGAAACATTAACAGTAGAGAAAACTCCGATCATAGTAGAAAACATAGTAGTATCACATATAGTTCAACACGGAAGAATACCTAAGCTAAGAGAACCAAATACTTTCATAGGCTATATAAAAAATAAAAAAGAAACAGACATACTGTATAAGAGACAAGACGGAACATTAGTAGAAATCGAAGTAAAGTATAGGTATAAAGTCAAACTGCCTCCTGTTAAAAGAGCGAAAGAAGTAATAATTATTTCAAGAGACTCTTTTAGCTATGACAAAAATAAAAAAGTGCTTATGGTTCCTGCTTCAGTATTTCTCGCATTACTTAAAGATTGTGAAAAAAGTCTATAGCCTACATAAGTTATTTAAATATTTTGTATCTCTAATTAAAATATCTTTTTTCTCTAAATCACTACATCGTCCAAGAGACTCGTCTTCAATAGTTAAGTCTCCGTTATATCCATGTCTTTTCAAAATGTTAACTATTTTCTTCAAGTCGACGTCTCCTTCGAAGAGAGGAGACATAGTTACGTCACCTGGCTTACGCCAGGCTTCTTTACGCTCAGCGACAGCGTTCTTAACATGAGTGTGTTTAACTCTATCGGCAAACTTCTTGACTATCTCGTAGACTTTGCTCAGCGGATATCCATACCAGTAAAAGTTACCTGTATCGAGAGTTAATCCAAGAAAAGTTTCCGGAAACTCTTTAAACAAAGCATCCAAGTACTCTTCTCTATTAGAAACATAGCCGTGATTCTCGATAGCTAATACTACGTCCTTTACTTTATCTTTAAGCTCTTTAAGCCAGTCAATTGACGCCCGAATACAGTCTTCTAAACTATAGCCTTCTACTTCCTTTACAATAGTATCTACACGAACTACTCCTAATCCAAGCCTATGAGCTATATTGACTGCTTTAACCACATAATCAGTTTCCATAAAATCATTGGCAATAAGTATAGAGTTTACTTCAATATTCTGTTCGCTTAGATATTTCTTAAAACTGCTTAACTCGTATTCAAGATTATGGCCGCTGAAGACTTTAAAGTCTCTAGGCAAGTAAAGCTCAATACTATTTATTCCAAGTACACTAAATCCTTCTTCAACAGAACCGAATACGTTCTTTAAAATAATGTCTCTACAAGCAACGTACACGAAATACTTTCAGTTCAAGCAAATATATTACTAAGCGCGGCAAATCGCTAGAATTCTTTATAAGAATTAAATCAAAGGTTAATAAGTGTACATAAAGCAGTATGAAGACCTATTGTTTAAAATTGTCGAAGAATACGGCACACCGGTCTATGTTTATTTTGCTGAAATACTGTTAAATAACTTTAATAAAATAAAAACTACTGCCGAAAAATATTTTAGAAAACCATTAATAGCTTATGCTTATAAAGCTAACTCAAATATACACTTGTGTAGACTATTGCATGAGAAAGGAGCTGGAGCAGAAGTAGTTTCGCTGGGAGAAATTTTTCTAGCAATGAAAGCAGGCGCCAGTAAAGTAGTTTTTAACGGAGTATCTAAATCAGTTAACGAAATAGAATACGCAATTAAAAATAAAGTGTGGTTAATTAATATAGAGAATTTAAGTGAACTAAAATACATTAACAATTTCTCTAAAAGAAATAATAGTATTCAAAAAGTAGGGATAAGATTCAACCCAGGTATCGAAGTAAGCACACATAAACATATCGCTACCGGAGGCAAATTAAATAAATTTGGTTTAGATTCAAAAGATTTCATTAAAGCAGTCGATATCTCAAAGAAAATGAATAATGTAGACTTGTGTGCTGTACATTTTCACATAGGATCACAGATATTTGAAATAGAGTCTTATGTAAAGGCACTTGAAGAAGTTCTTAACTTAACTAAAGAAGCAAAAATAGACTTAAAGGTAGTAAATATTGGCGGAGGCTTCGGCTACTCTTATGAAACAGGAGAAATTCTCAATCTAGACAATCTATTTGCAGAGATAGCTCCTATACTGAAAGACTTTCTTGAAGAAGAGCCCACAGTCGTTTTAGAGCCGGGCAGAGCTATTGTAGCTTCAGCAGGAATCCTGTTAACTAAAGTAAATTATGTTAAAGAAGTCTATGGCAGAAAATGGATACTAGTAGACGCTGGCATGAGTGATTTTATTAGACCTGCTCTCTATGGAGCAAAACATAAAATAACAGTACTAGGCAAGAGCGAGCCCGTAGAAAAATACTCCATAGGAGGGCCGGTATGTGAGTCAGCCGATGTTTTTGCAGAAAACGTAGAGCTCCCTAAAGTAGTGCCGGGAGACATAATAGTTGTACATGATGTGGGAGCATACGGCTACTCCATGTCAAGTAACTACAACGCTAGACCTAGACCCCCAGAAATACTAGTTAAGGGGAGAGAAGTAAAGCTTATTAGAAGAAGAGAAAGCCTAGAAGACTTGCTAAGATTAATGACGATTTGAAGTAATTATGACAGCAACTAAATAAAGAACCGGTTTATACTTAGTTAGAGTGATGAAGGATTGGCTTACTGAAAGCTGATGAAGGTGCGAGATTCTGATACCAGTTTCATCAGTATTCAATACTTTAAGAATTTTGTCCGAAGCTCAAACTACAGCAACAGTATTTTGAAACAATAGAATAGCGGTCTGAAGCGAGGTCCCCACCAATCATCCGAGTAGTCAGCGCCCGTAAGAATTCTTCATCCCATTACTTTAATAGAAGATTCGGGCTTATTTAGTTTATTATCAGTGATGGGGCTACCGCTCATCAAATCGCGGAGCCCCAAGTTCATCATCTATTACTCTACTTGAAGTCAGACTTAATAATTTATCTTCGTGACGCGTTAATGATAAATACTTTGGGCAAGCATAGCTTTTGAAAAAATGAGTGTGTCTTTAGATGCAATTAAAGAACTAGCGGAATCTATTCTTTATCCTCTAGAGCAGTATGTTCGGAGCAATATTTGCTGGGACCCTAATAGCCCCTACTACGGCGGACTACTAGAGACTATCCCTCACACTCCTCAGCCTACATGGCCCCACGCCTCTTACGTGACTGCTGACGCCTACTTAAAGCTATATGAAGCCTACAGGAAACCCGAGTACTGGGAGGTAGCTAAAGTAATGGTAAATTATCTTGTTAGAGAGCAGAGCGACGCAGGTTGCTGGTATGGATATACTGGATATCCGAAGAGTTTTGGGTGGAATGAGAAAAACGCGCCTCCTGGAAGTAAGCTAAATGTTGTTTTCGAAGACGGTACTGTTCTCGACATAATACGTGAGCCTTTTAGTATTTTCGGGACAGTTCTTTACGGCAAAGTAGTAGTAAACGCCTATGAAGTAGCTGTTAAAAACAACTTAGACTTGAGCGAGGCTGAGCATTGGAGAATATCTTTCCTTAAGGCAGCAGAGTTCATGTGCCATATGATTGATAATAAGGGCTACTGGGTAGGCAACAGAGCGTGGAATCAGAGAGCTGCAGTAGCAGTACTACTTTTTACTGCCAGTAGACTTTTATGTCCTGAACGATACTTGAGAAAAGCTAAAATAGTACTAGACCAAATTCTGGAAGCACAGCTCGAGTCAGGCGAGTACCCCTACTCTGAGAGAGGAGGCAGAACTTACCATTATCATGCTTTGACACTGTATTTCCTCAATCAAGTAAATAGAGAGTATCCGAGTAAACGCGTAGAAGAAGCTGTATTAAAAGGATTGAAGTGGATGTGGAGTATGCAGAAAGAAAACGGTGATTTTGACTGGAGTATACACTCACCTAAAGACCATAAAACAAGGCTGTTCTCGACATTTGGAATAGCTTTAGCTGCAACAGCACCTTACTTAAAGCTATTCAAAGAAAATGTTTACAAAACGCTAGTTTTCTTAAAGAAGCACCAGAATCCAAATGGAGGTTTTCCGCGGAAAATAGGACTAGAGAAGACGGATAATGTCGCATCAGGAGAGATTTTACACGGCTTAGCTGAGCTAATTAAAGCCTTAGAGTAGTTTACTCGCTTGAGAGTTTTTCTAGTATTTTGCCGTACTCTACTAGCGCTTTAATTGCTCTGACCGCTCTTTCTGGCGTCGGGTACGTCGGTATGCCTTCTTCGTCGAAAAGCCTTCTATAGTACTTAGCCATATCTGCTTCGCCTATATCGCATACTACTACTGGTTTACCGTATTCTTTAATTATCTTGGAGAGTTTCTTGGGAAGGTCTGTAGTCACTAGCGGTACCTGGTGCATGGGTAAGAGAACTACGCCATCTACATTAGGGTCACTTAAAACAAGCTTCAGGGACTCTACGAATCCTCTGTCGTCAGCTGAGCCAGTTAAGTCTACTGGATCTGTTGTGACAGCGAAGTCTCTTAGAATTCCCTGCTTCTTGAGTTCCTCGAACTTCTCTAAAGTCTCCTTACTGAATTCAGCTAATTTCATTCCCTGAAACTCTATTTCATCGGAGGCCATTACGCCGCATCCTCCGCCGTCAGTAACCACGGCTATTCTGTCGCCTTTAGCTGGAGGCTGCATTGCAAGAGCTTTAGCCATGTCGCAGAATTCTTCCATGTCTCTAGCTCTAATTACTCCACACTGCTTAAAGGCAGCATCATATATCGCGTCTACTCCAGCTAGAGCACCAGTATGAGAAGTCGCAGCTTTAGCGCCTGCCGCAGTTCTACCAGACTTGAGGACAACTATAGGTTTCTTTAAGGCGACTTTCCTAGCTATTTCTATGAATTTTCTGCCTTCCTTTATGTTTTCTATGTAAACCATAATAGCTTTCGTCAAGTCATCTTCAGCTAAATACTCGAGTAGATCTGCTTCATCTACGTCGCATTTATTGCCGTATGAAATAAACTTAGAGAGCCCTAAGTCTGTTCCAGCAAAGTAGTCTAGTACAGCTGCGCCAAAAGCACCGCTCTGACTAATAAAAGCTATATGTCCTCTCCTAGGTCTAGGCATTGATAGCAGAGGGCCTTTTGGGCTATCCTTGTAGGTCGGTATAAAAAGAGTATCTACGCCGCTCCAAGGATCATATATGCCTATACAGTTTGGACCAATTATTCTAACACCGTACTTTCGTGCTGTATCAACAAGCTTCTGTTCAAGAGCGTGGTTACCTACTTCAGAAAATCCTGCTGAAATAACTATAACACACTTAATTCCCTTTACACCGCAGTCTTCAATAATTCGCGGCACTATTCTCGCGGGGACACATACGACACCTAAGTCAATGTCTCCGGGGATGTCTCTAACACTTGGATAACATTTTACACCAGCTATTTCATTAGCTTTAGGGTTAACTGGGTAAACTTCACCCTTAAAAATCCCTTTTTTCTTGTTACTCAAGAAGTTCTCTAGAATAACTCTCCCTACTGCTCCGGGTTCTCTTGAAGCACCTATTATTGCTACGCCTCTAGGATTAAAGAATCCATCTAATTCTTTACTCATACAAGATATAGGGAGTAATAGAATTTAAGTTCTATTGTTAAAAACTGTTTAAAGTAATCGCTAATAGTAAATTAGTTAATGGCTTAAGGTAAAGAATATTTTGTCGAATACTAGTATACGATAGTTCAGAAAATATATTTTTCTCCACAATATATTCTCGTGTTTTTAAACAAGATAAAGAGTATTCTAAAAGGGCTTTTGTCCTTCGGAGAAATCACAGCTGGATCTAGTGAGGAAAAAAGAGTAGTAGATTTTATTAAAAACAGATTAGAAAAATATGTATCTGAAATAAATATTCAAGAAGTACCAGTAATGAATTGGAGAGAAAAATATTCTATAGTGGAGGGTAAAAATATTAAGATAAAGTCTATAGCTTTGCCCTATTCTCTTTCTTTTGATGAAGAAAGCACATTAATTCATGTAACACATATTAGAGATAAAAAGTGGAAAAAGGCCTGTGGGAAAATAGTGTTAGTTCAAATACCTCCAGAAGACGTAGATTTTGTTGAAGACTACTACGCCAAAGCAGTTGAAGTAGGAGCTGTTGGGCTAATAGCCTATGATTCTTACCCGGGAGTCTACAGAAGAATAGTTGTCACTGGAGTTAAAGACTATCGTTGGGGATGCGGCGAAATGCCGCCTCCAATTCCTGCAGTAATGGTTAAAAAGGAGGACGGCTTAAAGTTAACTAAAAGAGAAGGAGAAAAAATACGAGTACTGGTCGAAACTAATGTATTGAGCTCTACTGGATATAACATCGAGGGGATTATATACGGACACAGTGATGAAGAAGTCCTTCTTACAGCTCACCACGACCACTGGCTTACAGGCGCAGCCGACAACTGCTTAGGAGTATCCTTGCTTATAGCTGCAGCCGAACAGTTAAAGAATAGCTTTCTTAAAAGAACAATTAAACTCGTGTCGTTTACAGCAGAGGAGGCAGGGGCTCCCTGTTTTTCCTCATATTATTGGACATGGGGTTCAAGATACTATGTTAATTCGCTTGAGTCAAAGAAAGCTCTAAGTAAAATCTACGCCGTAGTGAATGTCGATGTTTTGGCGAAAGGAGACGTCAAATTAAGCGTGTCTGGACCCGACTACATGTTTTTAGCAGAAAAGCTTTCTGGAATTAAGGCGGAGTACGATAGCAGCTACATGGATAGCTACGCTTTTTCATCTAAAGGAGTACCCGCACTGACATTACATACTCTCGACGAATACATGCAGTACTATCATACGGATAAAGATGTACCCGAGAATATTGATTGGAGTACAGTAGAAAGGGGGGTCTCTATTGCTTTAAAGATCTTAGTAGAACTAGCGAAGGGCTTGGAAATAGACTATGACAAGTGGACGGATTTAATAGAGAGTACTGCTAAAAGACTAAATATACCACTACCCGCTGACTTAAAGAGAATATCTAGAGAGTTTTCTCGAAGTCTGCTTGAAACAACAATATACGCCTATGACGAGCACTATCCCGATGAACGCCCAGCTTTTTTGAAAACACATTTTCTACCCGAGCTTAAAGCACTCGAAGACTTTAAGAGACTTCGGGAAGCATACATTGTGCTCAAAGAAGGAAACCTAGATAAATGCATAAAGATAGTATCAAGCATACCTCTGCGAAGAAAGCTTGGGTCAGGTGAGACGCTAATATCACTAAATACAAAGTGTTTGCTCATATGCTTAGAAGAGAAGAGAATATCCACGGCCCTAAAGCTTCTTGAGAATATTCTCTCTATTGAGAAAGAATATAAAGCAGAGCTGAAGAAACTTTTCTTGAGAAAAATTGAGGAAGCGAGGATGAAGGTCCAGTATACTGAAATGTGACGACTTTCGTCCCTCCTGAGCTACTTACCATATTTCAAATACTTTAAACCTAAGAAATTAATCTAAATACCTTAATAGATCTTTCAAGTCATTTAATATAAAATCACATAAAAACCTATAGGGAATCACAGAGTATCCTCTCGCTACAAGAGCAGTTTTCATGCCCATTTTCCTAGGTATAGCTAAGTCTAGGTAATAGTCGTCGCCTACGCTCAGTACTTCTTCTGGTCGGAGACTGAGTGTGCTCAAAGCATATGTGAACATACGTGGATTAGGCTTGACGCACCCAGTATCTCTGCTAGTTACTACAGTCATGTATTTTTTCAAAGTAGACAATATATCCTGAATAGCAAAAAGAGGAACAGAAGTGACTACAGCCATTTTTAAGTCTTTATTTTTAAGTTCTTCAAGCACCTCAAGGACTTCGGGGAAAAATTTGTTTCTAGTACGACTATAAAAGCTAACTATTTTCTTTAAAGTTTCGTTATCTACTTTTATGTAGAGGCGGTCGCATACTTTTCTGAAAAATTCTTCAAAATTACTGTATTTTTCTCGAGGATAGTCTACAAAAAGGACATAGAGATAGGCTGCTCTTAATTCCTGAGCGTATACTTCGTAGCCGTTTTCAAGTAAAATTGATGATAGATCTTCAAAAGAAATAGGTTTTTCAGCGTAAACGAGTGTTCCATAAAGGTCAAATACTATACCATGGACTTTCATATTCATAGGTAATTGTTTTCTTTACCCTTGATATAAACAATGCTGTTTGCCTTAAGTCATTAATTAAGGTGGCTGTATGTAAAGGTCACGTTACCGTTTAGCTAGTTGAGCATAAAGGATATTAATTTCCTCGAGTATTAATCCAATAAGGTAATGTCAGGTTTGTTTGAGAACCTCATTGTTGCAAGCGAGAACGGACACATGGAGTATGATTTAAGAGTTCACTTAGCTGACCTTAGTCTCGAGAGAGAAGACTATAGTGAAAAACTTGCGGGAACTGTTGTATCAATGTTGCTGCAGCTATGTAGAGATTTAGGTATAGAGCAGGAAGGAAAGCTGGAAATAGGTGATAAAAGCTTTTATTTTTCTCGTAGAAATGGAGGCTTGGCTTTAGTATATTTTCTTTCAAAAACTCCTGTTTCACCTGATGAAATAAATTCTTTTCTAAAAGAACTTTTAGCGTTAAGAAAAGAAGTTTATAGCAATGGAGGTAAACTCAAGGATTTAAGGCGAGAAATAAACAAGTTTCTTGTATACTATATGGGCGTACATAATTATTCTCTGCTTTATTTTAAAAATACTTTGATGGCTAAAAAAGGAATAAAAAGCATAATAGTTTACTATAAGAATAAAGTATCTATTGATGGAGTCAATTTAGGTGAGGGAGTCCAAAGAAGTATAATCAAACTTATTAGAAAAATACAGAGTTTTTGGGATTTATCGATAGATTTTGTTAAAGCTAGAATAAATAATAGCAATGCTGTAATAGTATACGTTAGTAAAGACTTCTATTTATCTCTTCTTTACGATGAAGGAGCTATAGATCTCAATACTTTAAACGATATTATAATAAAATTGAAAAAAAGACTGTGTTCGATTAAAAAGGAGCCTATTAGAATTACATCTAGTCTTATGCCTATTTACGAGAAAATTTTAGAGAATTATAAGCTAATAGACCCGAAAAGAGCTTCGGAGCTTTTATCCGAAGACATAAAGAAGCTTGTCTTCGAGGAATGTTTTACGCTTAAAGAAGCTTTAAGTTATATTGAGAGTAAGGGAGGCTTTCCTGTAAGTGCTAGCAAGACGACTTATATAAAAGAATCCTAAGCTTAGTACCAGACGATTTTACTACATAGATATCTTCGAGCACAAGCTCAGTTTTTATTCTAGTTACTATGTTTATGTACGGAGTTATTAATATTAGTTTCTGTGAAACTATTTTCTCCGATATTTTTATTAATTTTTCTAAAATTTCTTTGATATTTGACGACTTCATTCTAATTCCTCGAGGAGGATCCGCTATAATATAATCACAGTTCTTTATTGGAGTGAATTTAAAGTCTGCTGTAAACAAGTCTATTTCTACTCCAGCTTCTCTTGAATTATGTAAGGCGCATAGAACATATTTTCTAGAAATGTCACTTCCTATACAGTATACGTTTTCTAGTATTTTTGCCGCCTCTATTAGTGTTGTCCCAGAGCCGACAAAAGGATCATAAATACTTGACTTAGATTCTACTTCAGCTAAAATCAGAGATGCACATGCGACAATAGGGCTTAGTGGAGCTGGATGTTTGTAAACATAGTATGATCTTTGGTGAAGTCCTCCCTTCACTTCGATCGCTAGGTAAAGAGTTTTTCCGTAGAGTTCTGCTCTAAGTTTCCTTGTAGCCCTAGGGCTACAGTCTATTTTCCACACTCTTTTAATTTCTCTGGCTACTATTTTTTCTAAAAAGTTTTCTGAAAAAGTGTGCATAGGAATATGTGCTCTTACAGCTAGTTTGTCGATATTTTCTGGCTTAAGCGTCCTTGAGAGTAGTTCTCTAATAGCATATCTTAGTCTCTTAACTGAAATAGCTTCTAGCTCAGCTACACCTAGTACTCTAGCTACGAAGAGCACTGTGCTTAAAGTCAACGCTCTTTCCTCAGAAAGGTTTTCTACGAGTACTCTTCCGTCAGAGAGCCTATGAGCTGTAGCTGCAGGGTCTTTTAGTTTAATTTCCTTAATTACAGCTTTTTCTACTCCAGCAAGTGTTCCTAATATGAGTTCATTCATTTTATTCAACTATCTTTAATCCAGAGCCTGTTAAAGGGGCTACTACTTCCTCGCCTTTATCTAAAATTCCTTCCTCCACGGCTTTGGCTAGTGCCGCGAAGACAGTTATTGAAGTAGGTTCAACTATGAATCCTTTCTTGTAGGCAAATGACGAATATAAGTGGATATCATAGTTGTCTACTACTATGCAGCAGCCCTGAGTCTCTTTAATTGCTCGTACTATTTCGTTTAAGCGAGGGGGATTTTTTACTCGAAGTCCGTCAGCTAAAGATGAGCACCCGAAGGGCTTTTTCCCGTAAAGGGCCTCGTATACTGGAGCGCAGCTAGCGCCTTGAACTGCTATTAAGCGCGGTACTTTCTCTACTAATCCTAGCTCGTAGAGTTCTTTAAAGCCCTTATAAAGCCCTAAGAGCAGAGTTCCGCTAGCTACAGGAACTACAGCTGCGTCGGGAGTTCTCCAGCCGAGCTGCTCAGCTATCTCGAAAGCAATAGTCTTAGTGCCTTCAATAAAGTAGGGATTCCACAAATGGCCCACGTAGACGTAGTCGCTTAGCTCTGCTTCTTTTACTGCTTTTTCGTGTGCTTCTTCTCTAGAGTTGCACTCAACTACTTCAGCTCCCGAAGCCTTAATGAAAGCTATTTTTCCCGAAGGAGCGTCTTTAGGCACAAATATTTTAGCTTTTATGCCAGCTGAGGACGCGTAATAGGCTACAGAAATACCAGCATTGCCCGAAGAGTCTTCAATTACTCCGCTGAACTTGAATTCAGCTACCTTAGACAAAGTGACAGCAGTTCCTCTATCTTTAAAAGATCCTGTCGGATTCAAGTAGTCTAGCTTAAGATAAAGTTTTAGTGCAAAGAAGTCGCGTTCAACTAAAGGAGTGCAGCCTTCGCCTAGGCTAACGAGTTTTTCTGCAGGAATTAGTTCTTTATATCTCCATAAGCTCCACTCTCTCCTCTTTATTTCCCCCGGATCGATTTTAAGTCCATTTAAGTCGTACTCTACTGTAAGAGGACTTCCACAGGAATGCTTGTATACCCAGTTTTCTTCAGAGATTTCTTTCCGGCACTTAGGGCATACAAGCCTGTAGGTCACAGTAATTTGTCTCGGTAAAGCTAATAAGTTTCTTTCCGCAAAAGGCTATGTGAGTAAAGCTAGAGCTGCGGCTTGCTTTGGGTATTTCCTACTAATAGTACCGTTTTCGCCTGCAGTAATAGCTGGCTACCTCCTTGCAGGACTGTCGTGGCTTTCCCTTAATAGCAAACTCAGTAAAAGAATTTTCTTGGTGACAGGAATATACTTTGTTTCAGTATCAGCTCTCCTTACAGCAACTTATCTTCTTACAAGAGTACTTCAGCCAGTTAAAACTCTAAGCTACTTATATGAACAAGTAGCAATGGGGGTATCTCATATTATTGTATTAGCATGGCTCATAAAGCTCTGTCTAGAAGCAGCTGCCTTCAGGACCTGTGGAAAAGAACTGCTTTCTAGGCTATTTAAAGTAGCTGGAATAATATCGATTATCTCTCTCTTAGCTATTTTAGTAGGATACATAGCACTCGACCTTAAATACGAGTTTGTTCAAAGTCTTTCCGAAGTGGTCTTCGCCACAGGACTTATATTAGCTTTAGTAAACAATATTATAGCTGGAATAGCTTTTATTAAAGCAAAAATACCTTCGCAAAAAACAGCTTTAAATATCGCTGAAGAGATGTCATACCAGAATGTATGCGTGGAAGACTCCGCCTCGGATAAAGGTGCTGGAAGCACTTGGGTGTATAGCTGATGGCAGAATAAAGTTCATAGGTGATAGAGAAGCTATTGTTGTAAGCTCTACTGGAGAAAGGAGCTATAAGGTCACTTGGGATGGCGGAAAAGCCATAATGTCTACTGACAACGGGTCTCTATATAGAGGATACTTAGGTTATCCTAGTATAGCTTTCTTAATGCTTAAAGGAGTTCTTCCCTTCGACAAGAGGTTAGCTGATGCTCTTAAAGGAATACCTTGGAAAAAACTCAATGAAACTTATAAAAAATATAAAATTGTTGAAGAAAAAGTTAAAGTAATAGCTAAGGAAAGAGGAGTGTCTCCCGAAGAATTAGATAGATTCGTAGCTAAAGTAATGAAAGCTATAAGAGAACAAAAATTTGTTAAACTAGAAGTCTAGCATATTCTAGGAACAATTTCGCCCATAGGCTCTTCGACAATGCGTGTACCTCCCACAGACGTCTTCATGTAAACTCTAGGCGGCTTTTTATCGACTGCTTCTCCGATAATAGCGGCTTCAGTATAGCCTCTAGACTTAAGTTCCTTTAGAACCTCTTCGGCAATACTACCTTCTACTCCCATGACTACTCTTCCTTCGCAAGCCAGCACGAGAGGATCTACTCCAAGCATTTCGCAGTAAGCTAGGACTTCTTCTTTAATAGGAATGTTTTCTTCATAAATAATAATGCTGACTTCGGATTTTTTGGCTAAGTCATTTAAGGCCATAGCTAAGCCTCCTCTCGTAGGGTCTTTGGCCGCATGAATCTTAGTTATTCTCTGTACAGTCTCGATTATGTCTATGACGGGAGTGCAGTCGGAAGTCAAACTAGACTCTACTTCTATTCCTGCCTGACACGCCATAATAACAGCGCCGTGGTCTCCTATAGTTCCAGAAACAATTATTTTGTCTCCAGGCTTAAGGCCGTTATTTCTAATGAGATTTTCTTTAGAGACAAAACCCACACCTGTAGTTGATATAACTATTTTGTCTAGTGAACCTCTAGGCATTACTTTAAAGTCTCCTCCTATAAGAGCTATGTTTTTCTTCTCAAGAACATCGACCATAGACTTGACTATTTCATAGAGCTTATCTAGAGGAAATCCTTCCTCAACGACAATAGTGTCTAGAAAAGCCAGCGGCTTTGCTCCCATGACAGCTAAGTCATTTATTGTTCCAGTGGCCGCTAATTTACCTATATTTCCTCCAGGAAAGAAAATAGGGTTTACTGTATAACTGTCAGTAGTTATAGCCAAGTAGTTTCCTTCACCTACAGGCAGTAAAGCAGAGTCTTCAAGCTCGCTCAGCCCTGTTCCACCTTCAATTTTCTTCAATGAAACTAAATCGACTAACTTTTTGATAAGTGAAGACATTTCAGCGCCTCCTGCGCCGTGGGCTAAAGTAACTATTTCTTCCATCAAATAGATGTTCTGCTTCACTAGTATTTATAGTAGTAGAACTTTAGCGTAGAGTATAGATTTATCGTCTATACTTCGAGTACATAAAAAAGATTAATAAACAGAGAAGTGTTCACATGTATGAATAAGTTAGCTATAGTTTCAATACTAGCGCTACTATTAATTTCGCCGATACCTCTAGCTTTCCTTGAGGGGAGCGGGGTAAAAGAAGTTACAGGAACAATAGTTAAAATAACAGATGAAGGCATCGTATTATCAACTAATTCAAGTGAAATAGAGCTCTTCTGCAGAGGTGTATGGGTAGTATTCTACAATAAGACTAGAGTCAAAGTCACATGGAATAAAGTGAAGGCAAGACTTTCTGAAGGAATGACTGTGACAGCTAAATACATTACCAAGGAAGTAAAAGGCAGACAGCTGAATATAGCTTTATCTCTTAAGATAGGAAACTATACTCTAGTTAGAGCGAAAGCACTCAAGAAACATGTTGAAAGGAAGCATATAGTAAAAGCTAGCGGAACAGTAGAAGAAGTGGGCTCAGACTATGTTGTAGTAAATATTAATGGGACCAGCGTTAGACTAGAAACTAAAGGAGAGTGGATAGTTAAGGGATCTTGGAGCTCCATAACATCAGCTCCTCTAAGTCCTGGAGATAAAGTACTAGTAGTGTACTTAAAGCTAAAAGACAAGAACATAGCCTTAGGCTTCAAAAACTACGACAAAAACCTCATTATTGTGAGAAAAAGACCTCGAAGCAAGTAATTTATTTGCTATTAAAAGCAAAACATATATTTTATTTTTTCTTTTAACCATCTATGGTAATGAAGAAAACTCATCTTGCGGCGGGTCTTTTGACATGGATTCTTCTCTCAAGTTACCTCAAGCTTATTGACCTAAATGCTCTGTTTTTCTCTGTTTTTGCTTCGCTTCTACCAGATTTTGACTTAAGAATTAAGCATAGAGCTTTGCTACACAATCTCTTTGCTATGCTAGCTCTAGCAAGTTTAGTTTTACACTACTTTGGGTACTTGAATGCAGTGTTTTTTACATTAGCCTATTTTTCTCACATACTACTAGATTCTTTAACGAAGGTGGGGGTCTCTTTACTTTACCCCTTTTCTAAAAAACGGTATGGTTTAAGACTTTTTAGAAACGGAAGTTTATTTGATAAGTTTATCTTTTTCTCTTTTACGGCGATGTTTTTACTACTATTTATCAAAATGTTCAGCAGCGTAGAATTTACTGAATTTTTAAAAGAATTTAAAGAGCTTTTACCAACGATAATCATCTCAGAGGATATTCCTTTGAATGTTCTTTTTCTCCAAGAGTCCTTTTTAGCATACGATAACGTATTTATCTGACTAAAAGACTAGTGACACGGTATCATGCTCGACTTTAACGCCTTTCCAGTAACAAAAGTTGATGCCTCGGGTAAAGTAAATAGAAGTAAGTACAAAATTATAGGAAAGTGCGAGCTTGAAAAAGGAGTATTCAAAAACGTCAATATTTCTGGAGAATACGCTAATTTAATTAAAGTTATTGAGGAAGCTGCTAAAGACACAGATTTATCGTGCACACTCGAGTTTTCTGTAAATTCTGAGTATCTCCTAGAAGCAGTTGACAGAAAAAGAGTTAGGCTAGATGTAGGTGTCTTAAAAGAGATTCCAGAGAACCTTTACTTGGGTCTAAAAATTCTCTACAGGCTTAGCTTTATTTACGCCAAAGAGCTTTTTGAAAACGGCTGGAGGAGCGCACTTAAAAAAGTTTTAGAGGAATACAAGAGGCTTTCTGGTAGCGATAAAGAGCACTTAAGATGGGTCTTAGAGCAGCCCTATATAGACGCACATAAGTTCTTCTTGAAGTTTCTCAAAAAAGCTTCTGTTACTTCAGGAAATGAGCTAGAGTGGTGGATTACCTGGATTAGAGCTCAAGTAACGAGAGACTATCCCTACGATATTGAAAGAGTCCGAGAGATAATAGAGAGATATGGCGACGAAGTATATTCGAGCGAGGCAGTCGACGAATTTTACAGAGTAATTAAAGGCAGCTATAATGAAGACTTAGATGAAGAAAACATAGCTAGGCTAGCTAAAAGAGCTAGAGAAAAGGGTGAGCTAGTAGTATTCACTAGACTTGGGCGCGCGTCAATAGTAATGGGCTATTTGCTGGCTGCGTCAAAAGTACTGGAGCCGGGGAGAGAACTGATTGAAGCTGTAGAGAGTTTGGAGAGCTATATTAAGAAACTAGGGCTAGACGAACTGTATCCCTCGATACATAAACTGAAGCTCTTTCTCTCAAAAGAGGAAATAAGTTTAGCTCAAATTATACGCTCAGTTAAATTAGCTTTAAGCGATGTCGAGGAGCTAGAAAAGAAGGTATCTAGGGAGCTGAGAGAGAAGCTCGAGAAAGAAGCTATTTCGAGTAGTGAAGTAGCAGAACAGCTAGAATTCTGGCACAGAAATCTGCTTGAAGTCAAGAAGAAGCTTTACGACATTCTAGGCAAGGCGCACAAGCAGCCGTCGCGCCACGGAGTGTTCATGTTCTTCGGGCAGAGAATATCTCCTCAAGGATCCTATAGAATAGCTCTCATAAACGAGAACCTAAGAGCATACAAGGGCCCGTCGTTCGGCTTAGAGGAGTACATGATTAAGGGAGGCTACAACGTCTACTGTACTCCATCGCTAAGAGTCTTAAAGTACGTCGACTACTGGATAGAGGCACTGCCGCTATTTATTCACGAGAAAGAGGGAGGAGGCTATGAAATAGACTACGAAAACCTTGAGGCAGCAATAAGGAAAATGGCTCCTTACTGGGCACTGAACATTGAGAGGGCAGAAAAAGAGGGAACTAGAAGGCCTACATTCTGCCTAGTAACAACACAGAGCTACAATATGACTCACTTGGTGAGATTCTGGCTAGAAGAAGAAATGGCTCTATTCAATATAATTAGGGCAAAGAATCTTGAAAAAGAAGTAGAAGCACTAGTTAAAGAGTACCGCAGAAAAATAGCTGAGTACGCTAACGAAATAGTAGAGGAGCAGCATCTATATGAAGCACTATCAATAGAATTAAAGAAAACTAAAAATAAGGAAAAAGCTTTAATAAACATAATATACAAAGACCCTATTTTTGCACACCAAGTAGCGTGCTTAGCTCTAGTCAAAGAATATGGTCTCGAAAAGAAAGTAGAAGAAGAACTGAGTAAAGTTCTTTCAGAGAAACCTGAAATAAGCAGAGAGGAGGCTTTAGCTGAAGCTAGGGAAAGAGTTTTAGCGAAAACATTCATAGATCCCGAGACCTTTGAGCTAACTTCAGAGCCTAGAGGAGTAGCTCTCATAGAGCTTGCTGGAAGATATCTTAGAGACCACTTAGACTTAGCGGAATCTACTGCACGTAAAGAAGTTGTAGTCAAGCACGGGCTCTTAAAAGAACTCTACAAATACTGGTACTCTGCTGAAGGGCCTAACAAAAAGTATAATTTAGCATATACGCCGAGCAGAGTAGACTTAGGGCCAAATGAAATACCTTCAGTAATAGACCAGGGACAGCCAATAGGACCTGTTGACATAGAGTCTGGAGAAGCCACGAAAGAGCTTTTCGATAAAATCAACATATCAATCGAAGGAGCCTACGTTTACCTGAATACAGCTTGCGCTGAAGGCCAGAAGACACTAGAAAATGCTTCGAGAGACGACAACTATGCTTTTGCAAACATAGTGGCGCTAACAGCCCAGGCAATGGAGTCTAACGCCTACTCCATTATAGCCTACATAAACATGAGGCCTACACACTTAATACTCTGGCCGGGCAGAGGCTATGGAGGATTCTGTATACCTAAAGACGGCCTCTTCGTGAGCTATGTGCTCAGCCTCAAAAACAGAGACATTCTGCGTAAGCTTGGAGTACCTGAGCAAGCACACTTAAAGGTCTCTAAGCTAGTCGACGAGCTTCTTTCACTCAAACAAGAGTACGAAGATCCACTGGAGTGGATGGAGCTTGTAGAAGAAAAACTAGGAGAGCTTATCGATAAGCTCAAGCAAGCAAAAATATACGTTCCTCCGCTTCAAGCAGTCTCAAGTGTAGTCGAGAGACTTAGAGGGCCTAAAGACTATTGGAGCGAGTACTTGAGAAAAGTCGCGTCAGTTCTCTACGAAGCGAGGTATGTGCCTTCACGCATGGTTAACAACTACATGCCCTACCATACCGCAGCCTGCATGTACCATGCACTAGACTTAGCCAGAAGGAAGAATCCTAAAGTCCCGGCCGATAGCGAAGCAGTTTTCTGCATACAGGCCTCCTATAAGCCGGGAGTACAGGATAGCAGACTTTCAACAGAATTCGAAGTATTCTTAGCACTAACTAAGTCAAAAGACAGGCTCAAGAGATTCCGCTGGAAAGAGCTGAGGGAGCTCGCGTCACTAGCTCTCGACAAAAGATCCGTGCCCAAGGAGATTAGAGTAGTAGACCCGCTGATAAATACCCGGGACTGGCTTTTCGACAGTGAAATAGCTCTAAGGAGAAAAGCTGAAGGGCTCAAAGAGATTCTCTTAGAGAAAATAGAAGGCTTCACCGAGGACGATATTAGAGTAAATGTCGAGAGATTTGGTGCAGAATACGAAAAATGGGTTATAGGCTTTAGAGAAGACGGAACTGAGGTAAAGCTCTCCGATAGACCTGAAGTACTAGTAGAAGTAGCTAGAACAGTTTTTGAGGAAGAAGGCATAGAGTATGAAAAAGCCTTAGAGTACGCTAAAGTTTACGGCCTCGATTTCACTAAGTGGCCTGGGCTCACGCAAGATAAGGCTAAGTTGCTTAAAGAGCGTATTAAAGGACTCTTCCAGTGGCTCGTAGTATACACTAAAGGAATAATCCAAGACCTAGAAGAAGGCCTCAAAGGGGTAGATGTACTCAGCCTCGGCATACCTCACCCAGAGATACTGGCCTATGTCTTAGACTTACCTAGACTCAGATTCCTCATGACTACAGGAAACCCGTCTAGTGCTCTAGCAATAGTAGATGGTACAGCTGGAGCAAGAGGCCCTGTTTTCGACAAAGACTTAGTTAAAGAGTGGCTGGCTCTAGGAGGAACATACGTCGCTATAGGAGTTTCAGATGAAATAGTTGAGCACTGGAGAAAAGAAATGGAGTACGAGAAAAGGCTCGCAGAAAATCTTCTGGAAGCAGTTCTCGCAGAAAACTGGAGTAAAGCGGAAGCGGTCTTTAAGGAAGTAGTAAGCTATTACTCTAATCCAAGCAAGTATGAAGAATACGATTTCCTTAGAAGAGGATACGAGATAGGAGTAGACACTAAGCTCACAAGCTACATTACTAAAAGGTATCGTGTACTGCAGAAAATCTCTGAGCGAGTCGCGGGAGAATTCAGCATCAAAGACCTAGATTTCGCTTCATTCATAGCACTTGGAGGAAGATTCCTCTTAGCTAGCAAAACACGCGAGTTCTCGAGCTACGAGGAGTGGGAAAGCTTCGTAAAAGACCTTTGGGAAACGTTTGAAGAGAAAATAAGTAAAGCTCCCTTCAAGGAGATCAAAGGAAGGCTCAGCAGAAAAGAGGTTGAAGAAATAGTAAAAGTGCTTCTACTGAGAGAAAAGGCTGAAGTAAAGAAAGAGAAGAGGCTCGGCGGAGCACTGAAAGGAGAGATGAGAGAAGAGTGGGAAGTATTCCAGCGCAGAATTATTAGAGCTAGACAGAAGAGGGCGGCTGAAATACGTGCACTACTACCATCAGTTGTTCTCGAAGACTTCGAGGTAATGTACAGGAGAGCTAAAGATGTTCTAGGAGAGCCTAGAGCCTACATCAGCGAAGAAACCTACACAAAGTTCCTGGTCTTATCCATGTTGTCTATCAAAGCTCTAGCAGAAAAGCTAGGCGGAGACCCGAGTGAAGCAGAAAACATTATTAACGAGGTATTCAAGATAGGCGGACTCACTATAGCAGGCTACAAGAAAGTAGTAGACTACTTAACAGAGCTAGCTGGTCTGGTTCAAGGAGACAAAGAGAAACTAGAGCTAGTTGCAATGGCAGCAGAACTCGTAGACACTGCTTTCGCACTCGAGCTGACACTCTCAGCTGCCAGCTGGAAAGAAGTATGGGTAGGCATAGCAACTTTCTTCGACAAAATGCTCAACTGCCATATCTTCGACTACAAGCCCTACCTCTACTGCAGAGCTAGGTTCGCTAAAGACAAAGAGTTCAGAGACGTCTTCACGAGAAAAGAAATATTTGAGCTAATGAAAAGAAGATACTCTTGGCTATACAAATACCTCAAAGACGTTCTCCTCAAGAGAACAGAGCTCAGATTCATGGATCCCTCTAAAGCAGAAAAACTACTCACAGTAGGCACAGACAGAGATCCACTCGCAGCCGAAGAAGGATACCGGGAAGCAGCAGAATTCGTATTCAAGTTAGCCAGAATCAGAGACTTAGCTACACTATACCACGACGGATTCTTCATACCGGAAGTCCTCGAAAAAGTTGACCCAGAAGCAATTAAAGCTGACGAAAGAGTAAACATAGTCATACTCTACAACCTAGGAAACACTACGGCAATGACATTCCTCAAGAGAGCACCGTACCACCACTCAGGAAAAGGACCAGACAAAAACATTATTCTCACGAACTTTCTGAGACTTGAAGAAAGAAATGGAGTGACACTAGTCTACGCAGACTACGGCTTAATGTTCCTCACTAAAGAAGAGTACAAGAAAGCAGGAGGCAGAAGAGAACTAGCGAAGCTCATACTAGACCCGGAGAAAAGAAAAGAATACGAGCAAGCTGAAGGACGCTTCGTTTTCGCTATATTTAAGAAACCAGTGCTAGTGCACGCAGTTTGGCCTCACTTCACGCACCCATGGTTCCTGAACCAGACGCTAGAGAAAATAGGAGTACCTCTCATGCAGAGTAGAGTCATAGAGAGACTAACCTACGAGAAAACAGAAATGCCTCTCATGATAGAGTACTACAGCAAAGTCACTGGAGACAAAATAGAGTTCATAGACCAAATCAATATCTACAGAGGAGAGCTCAAAGACCTTCCACTTGAAGAGAGAAGAAAGAGAGTAGAAGATATTCTACTGAAGTTCTCTGAAAAACACCATAAAGTAATAATAAAGACGTCCACAGAGTCAGGAGGCAGAGGAACAATTATAGCGCTGCTCAGAAAGCCAGACGGCTCAATAAACAACGAAAACATACTCGACTCTGAAGGCAACATAGATGTCCATGGATTCAAGTCAGCCGTAGACTTCATTGTGAACGAAATACTGCCGAAAGACGATGCAGTAGTACAAGAATTTATACCATCTAATCCAAGAGAAATACTTACGCCAGAAGCACTAGAGCTAGTAAAAAGAAGATTCGAAAAACTAGGCATAATCATAAAAGACGATACAACTCTCTACTGGAACTTCAGAAACTACGTAACACAAGCTCCAGACAAAGAACCAGAAATAGTCGGCTGGATAATGCTCATACACGTTAAAGGAATAGCCAACTACGGTCAAGGAGGACAGCTATTCGTACTCGAAAAAGAAATGTTCAAACCAGAATACAGGTACTTAATCGATGAAATGGAGGAAGTAAGCAAGAAAATGATGAAAGCCCTCGAGCTCTACGCGCCAGTCTACGCCAAGAAGAAGGGCATAAGCATAGGAAAAGACCTCACAGGAGTCTCGTATGCCAAACCAATGATTGATCTATCAGACTTAATGCTCAAACCAGTAGGCGAAAAGAAGTGGAAAGTAGTACCTATAGAAGAAAACGTCGGAATGGGACTCTTCTATCCCTATGAAAAACAGCTAGCACAAAAGGGTAGAGAAGGAGAATCAGTCGACCCAATACTAGTAAACTTCGCTCTCTTAGGAGAAAGATATAGAAAAGTTATTTCAAAACTCTAAAACACTACTAGGCTTCAAGCACCAAAATTCTACGAGTTAATCTCTACTTTAATCATCGGAGAGTATATTTTCTCATATTCTTTTAGTCTTTTCTTATTTAATAAATGAATATTTATTCTATAATCATCAGTTAGAGCTTTTACAATTTTACAGTACCACTCAAAATCTATTTTTTCAGGAATACTATTAGATACTATCAAAATATCTAGGTCAGAAGACAAGGTATAAGTCTTCCTAGCGAAACTACCCACAATATATACTTCACAGTCCTCGAAAATCCTTCTAGCTCTTATAGCTATTTCTCTTACTATATCAAATGCCTTCTCAAAAAATTCCTTATTCCTCTCAAGTAAATCATAGTACTCTTTCATAGGAATCTCCTCCTAAAGTCTCTAGCTAAGTTTAGAGCCTTTCTTGCAACTTCTTCACTATACTCTACATCCATATATCTTGAAGCAATATAAGATAACTCTATCTCCCTAAATAAATCTAAATTACACCTATAGTAGCTCACTAAACTAGAGTCTCTTGTTAACTCAAAGAGAGTTCTTAAGCTATGAGTCTTAGGGAAATCACCGTACTTCTTGTAAAGAATATACTTTAATGCGAGTTGAAAAAACTGTTCTACAAAGAACATAGTGAAACTATAATCTCTTCTCGCAAAAGCTTCTTCAGCTTCACTAAGGAACTTTAAAGCATTTCTTTTCAGAAACTCCATTCAAACACCTCTAAGTAAACTAAATTATTTTAAGCTTATAGAAGTATCTAATAAAGACGATGTTTTCTGAGAGGGCGGTAAGTTGATTGGTTCCAAGGGTTTTATCGAAAATAGTTGATGGTCTTCAGATCTTCATACTGGTGGCATAAAAAGAAATATTTTCTTCTCCTAAATCATTACATATATCTTTGAGGTTAGTGAAATTTCGGAGATTGGCATAAACATTGCAGAAATCTTAGAGAATGATGAGCTAAAAGCACTGACTGCTGAAAGTGATGAAGTTCGCTAGGGCTGACAATAAATCATGAGAAGAAAAGTGAAGTTAAATATTCTAGCTTCTTATGAAAAATGACTCCAATAAACCCTACAATTATTAGCGCTACTGAAATCTGAAATAAATCTTTTTCAATACCACAGTTAGCTAAATAAGCATTAACTTCGAGTTCCTCTCTTCCCCAACACCACTCAATTGAAATAAGATAATAGCCTCTCTTAGCATTATTTAACTCAGTATACAATCTTGTAACGTTCCTAAAGCACTTAATTAAAAGCAATTTATTATTCTCTATGCTATACACATAAACGTTTACAGCACCACCCTTAACAGAAATACTAATAACAATATTTCTAGCAGGCGAAAAGAAAACATATTTATGTACAGAGTTCCTCGAAATAGAGGATACAAAAGAGGGGCCTCCGCTTTTTCCTCTTAGAACAGAAGCTATTAGCAAGGATATACCTATTACGGCAATTATTTCAAAAACTGCCTTCTTCAAAGCTCTCACCTAATCTAGATCTATTTTCTTAAAATAAATATAGGAGACTATGAGCGAAATTAAAGTCACTGACGTGAAAATAATTAAACTTGTATGAAGTTCACTTAAAGCTAAATTAGCTTTCCTTAAATATTTACGGACTAATAGAGGGTTATTGAATGCCGAAGCACAATAAGAGTAGTGTACATAGTCAAGGGCCGCTCTATAGCAATTAGATGCTAAAGCATACTTAAACTCGGGTGGAACAGACCCTGCTAAAGGTAAAAATAAAATAGATATCGTTAAGAGAACGGTTGCAATACTGTTCTTAACTATAAGAAATATCAGTGTAGTCAAAGACACTACATACAAAGTATAGAGAGCTGTAAGGAGTACAGTTATTAGAATTGAGTGAAAGTTAATGAAGTTATCTAAGTATATTTGAGAAAATAGATGCGATGCTATGTAAGTCAGGTAAGGTGGAATTACTATAGATATTATTTTAGAAGCAAAGAAAACTTTTCTACTAATAGGAAGCGAAAGTATATTTTTAGCAAGTTTTCTATCAATAGCATTAGACCAGCTAACGGCTGTTATCGCGACTAGAAATACAGTATATATTACTGTACTACTAGTAAATGCATTCCATATTTCTGTAAATCTCAACGAAATTACACAAAGTTCGCAAGTATCAAATAAAATACTTGAGTTATAGTAGCTTAAAGTCGAAGAAATAAATATGACTAACATCACATAAGTTAAGACCTTAGACCACAGTGTCTCTAACTCAAATATAAGTAAGCTAATATTTCGATTTCTCAACAGCATTTTTAAACACCTCTTTAAGTCCGCCAACAGGCCTAATGTAAAAAATCTTAACTTTATCCGAAATACTTGCCAACATTTTATTGAACTCACTATAGTTTTTAATCCTCACTTTTACTTTACTCTTAGTTACCTCAACTACTTCTCCTAAATTATGCTCTCTAATATAATCATATAGAACATGGACATTGTCCGCCATTACTTCATAAAACTCTGTACTATATTTTAAGTACAAGTCGCTTAAAGTACCAGAATCTATTCTTTTACCTTTATGAATCAACACTATCCACTCACATATTTCCTCAAGTTCAGGTAAAACATGTGAAGATATGAGAAAACTAGTATCCTTCTCCTTACTTATTTTAACAATAAAGTCCAGAAGCCTTATTCTTCTTAAAGGATCAAGATTAGACACAGGTTCATCGAGCACAACTAATTCAGGATTTCCTGCAAGAGCTTGAGTTAACCCCAGCATTTTATACATTCCAGCTGAAAGAGTTTTTATTTTTCTATCAAAGTACTCTAAAAGCCCTATTTCTCGAGAAATCTCTTTAATTTCTTTAAAACTAGTTCTCTTCAGTCTAGCCACATACTTTAAATATTTCTCAACAGTCAAGTTACTCGGATAATACATTTCTTCTAAAAGAAAACCTACTTTTTCTCTAATTAAAAGACTATTTTCAGTACTATCTAAGCCTAAGACTTCTACTTTACCTGAATCCGGCTTAACGAGTCCAGCTAAAATATTTATAAACGTAGTTTTTCCAGACCCATTAGGCCCTATAAGCCCACATATACCCCTAGGAAAAACAGCATTGAATTTATTCAACGCAATAATACTACCAAATTTTTTGAATAGATCTTCGGCAATAATAATATAGTTCACTGTCTCATGAAATTTTATATTTTAGTGCTTATATATAGTTATCGATAAAATGCTTGAAGAAATTAGAAGAGATAGTATCGTTATTATTCTCTTAATACTTCCAATAACTGTAATACTTCTACATGCTCAGACATACTATAAAAGAGATGTAGATATTGACTTATATTCTTATGGTAACTCAGTAAAAGCCATAGCAAGAGACTACCATAATAATAACAGAATACTCTCTACTGCTATGGAAAAAGATATGAGAGGAAGTTACTTAAGTTATTTGCCTAAATTTTCTTATACATCAGACCTATATGTAAGCCTTCATAGAGACTCTGGAAAATATGCTATTCACTTAAATGCTGAACATTTTGAGGCTCAGCCTTATTCTTGGCTAAAAGAAAATAAATACTTTATATATAAATTGTTTTTTGCTAAAAGCTATTATTTATTGAAAATAGAGATTCTTAAGGTGTATGATAATAAAGCTTATTTAAAATTAACAATACTTAACTATAGCGATAGTTGTTTAGTTACAGTAAATTTAGAAACTAGAGAAGTTTTCATGAATGAGGAGAAGATAGGCTATACTTTAATGTTTTTCAAAATGTATCCCAAGTCAGGTGAAGAATTTATGACTGTAGTATTTAACAGGAGTATTAAGCACATTAAAGTAAAGATCACAGTAAAAGGCTTTTACGATACTCCTAGAGGTTCTCAAAAGATTTACTTAGTTAAAGATACTTCAGGAGTTTTCTTCCTATTATATGACTATGACACCGGAATACTGCTTTCGGGTTTCACTATAGGAGTTGAAGAAGCTTTCATTAAGGCTTTTAAAGTGAAGTACGGAGAACTCGCCCCTATGTGGGTTTACTATTTATCCATGGTCCATACATATGAACTCTATGATACTAATGCCGACTTAGGTCCTATAGATATATTCCATGAAATACGAAAATATTTTGTAAGGAACTTTCCTTTAATACTTCTCTTATTCTCATTAATTTTATCTCTCATTATTATTTATAGAAGAAAAGCTCGCCGATTATAAAACTACTCGACAGTTGTCGTATCACTTTTGTCTCTTGTGGATAGAAATATATTCAAGTTACTGGAAAAGAACTTGCCGTTATAGGTAGGCCGGCGGACGAGGTAGGCATCCCGCCGTTACTCAATGAAGGCTGGGTCGATGCGCTGGGGCAGAGGCGACTGTGAAGCCCCACAAGCCCGGCTGGACGAGAAATTCTCCCTCCCGATGATAGTGGGAGGGGCTTGCGGAGGTGAAAAGTATGAGAAGTAGGGATATAGGTTTAACAGCAGTATTTACGGCACTCTATGCTTTACTGACAGTAGCCTTAGGGAATCTCAGCTACAGCTGGATACAGGTAAGAGTCTCTGACGCACTACTGCCTCTCTCCTATCTTTATGGCCTGCCAGCAGTCATAGGGGTTACAGTCGGCTGCATTGTAGCAAACTTCTTCAGTCCGGTAGGTGTAATAGACGTAATCTTTGGGTCTATAGCTAATTTAGTGGCTTCACTGCTTTCATGGAAGCTAGCATTTAAGAAAAAGACACTAGCCTGCATTTATCCAGTGCTTGTAGTGTCGGCTGTAGTGCCACTGTACTTAGCGTGGTTTTTTGGAGTACCTTACTGGCTAGTGCTTTTGTCAGTTTTCGTAGGAGAATTTATTTCCTGTGTTCTACTAGGCTATCCGCTTTTAGCGGCACTAGAGAAATACAAAAAGAAATAATTTTGAATAATACTTTTTACCATAGTATATTGCGTGATTATACTTAAGAAAAAGTTTTGATAATTTCGAACCATAAAGTTTATAGGACTATTGATTTCCGAAGACTACGGCATGTTTAAGAAAGCTGTCTCTAATGTAGTTGCACTTGCACTAATACTCTTGATAGCTGTGATAGCTTGTACTATAGCTTATTTCTGGATAATAGGTTACGTTCCTTTAAGATACTCTAGTTATACTCAAGAAGTTATTAAAATAGAAGGAGTAAAAATTGTAGGAAATGTAGCATACATATATGTAAGAAACCTTGGAACACAAACAGTAACAGTTACTACGGTTTATTTAAGTGATTCAAATGGGCTTATACAGTATCAGCTATCAATGCCTGTTTTTAGTAGTAGTACTGAGATATGGGGAGGAGATGTTTGGCGAGTAGATGTGGCTAAAAGGAAAGTAGTTTTAGAGTCTTCGGGCAAGATTATAAATGGGACTGATTCATGGCAGACTCTCGGTTATAGAGTGCTGTACGGTAATATTGAGGAAGAAGGTTTCTTGAAGATTTCTTCTGTAAGCGCTACTATTGATAAGTGGTCTGTGTATGGCTTAATTACGCCTACAGCAGCAATTGACTTAACTCAACCTCTCCTACTTGAAGTCAAGTTGAGAAAACTTGGAGAAAATGCAGTATACTCTCCTCATTCAGCTTGCTTATATTTACTCAGGGAGAAAACAGATCCCTATAGTACATCTAATGTATTTGCTGTTAAAATAGCTGCAGTAAAAACAGGCACAGAAGAATTACTAGGCGAAATTATTGAATATAGTATTGAAAACTGCTACAAGAAGTCAGGAAATAAAGACTCCTTAACTCAACTTGACGGCAATGTAATGGAACTAATTCCTGTCCCTGAAGATATTACACTCGTAAATAGACATGCTAATTGGTATGACTCATTTGACTCTAATACATTTTCACGTAATAAAATGACTATTAGATCCGGAGATTGGGTATGGATCTCATCAGGATATATTAGACAAAAATATACAGGCTACTGTAGTAATGGCGTGGGAGGCACCTGCGTGGCTACAGCAAATGGAATATCTGTTTCTATAGGAAAAACTTACCGTGTCCTAGTTAAAGTACATGTAAGAATATCTAATGATAAATCATGGATAGGGATTTACATACCATATAATCCTTCTGCTAAAAGAACTTACGAATTAGCACTTGAAAGATACGATAGAATAAATCCCAGACGTTTCCTATACATAGGCGAATATGATCAAAAATGGCGCTATAGGAATAGTTATCCTTATTATTGGTCAACTAGCTATTGGTATACGCTTTATGCTGAAGTAAAAATATTTTCATCTAAAGTAAGTATTTTCTTGAAAGCATATAGTCCTTCAGGTGATTCTAGCTATGTTAAATGGACTGATACCTATAGGGTTATAACTTCTGGATATATTGGAATAGGTACTGGATATGCAAGTGCAGATTTCGATGACCTAATAATTGTTGAAATACCTTCAACATCACCAAACAAAGATCCTGATCCATGTTTTGTAAAAGTAACTAACCTATTTTCTGGGTGGAAAGTAGAAATAAGAGATTCGTCGGGAGCTTTAGTAGGGAGCGCTACAGCAGATCCTGAGGGAGTAGCTAGAGTGAGTGTAATTAAAAAGCCTATTATTAAGAATGGTCGCATTATAATATATGATGGAAGTATTAAAGTTTTTGAAAAACAATTTGATGAGATTGTTGGGGGAGACGAGTATAAGGTTACAGGATATAAGCTAGTAAAGCTTAAAGTAACAACTGTTGCTGAAAAATCGAGTCTGGTAGCTATAAGCTATTAGTTAAAGTAAGTTCTACGCAAAACATAGGTGTTAAGGTCTATGCTTATGATTGGAGTGCGTCCAATTATGTTTTAGTGTATAGTGGAAATACTCCTATAAATGAGGAACTAGAGCTTCAGAAAAACTTTGTTAATAGTAATAATGGTACAGTAAAGCTTAAACTCGAGCAGGCTACAGAGGGTAAGGTAAAGATTCAAATAGATGCCTTAAATGTTAAAGCAGTAGTTCCTAAGTATATTACTAAGGCTATTATTTGTTCAGGAGATGCAGAGACTCCTGCGTGTGAGCTATATACGTGGAGCCGAGACGAGAATCCAGCAGGAGTATTTCTTCTTTCAAGAAAAACTGAGGGTGTATTAAAATACTATTTCTGGGCTGGAGATAGAATAGGGGATCCTACGGCTACTGGAACTATCTCGGCTCCATTAGGACCCTATGTGTACGCTTATTTAGCAATAGATAACATAGAGAGCAGCGAGCACAGTATAGCTATAGACTATATCAGAGCCTGCAGAGGCTCAACTATAGTAGTCAAAGGTCTAGGATCCTGCTGGACTGTAAATATAACTGATTTACACGGGAATGTTTTCTATTCGCGAATTGCAGGCGGATATAAAGTTGAAATAAACTTGACGGAGTATTATATTAAGTATGGTGTGCCACTACACGGACATATAATTGTAATACCTTGCAACTTGTCAGACTACAATGTTCACAGAGGCTGGGTTATTCCACCTAATGGGACTAGAGAAATAGTCGTTAGTTTGCCTTCAAGCATTAAGCCAGGAGAATATATAATTAAAGTCGTTACAAAGAAAGGTACTGTGGCAGCGATTAGAATAAAGTATGGTTAAGGGCTTGGAATTCTGAAAGTTTTTTCTACTTTCTTTAAGAAGATGCTTGTAGTAGCATTTATTTTTTCAAATATAGTGACTACTACTTTATATTCCCCTTTGCCTAGTACTCCTAGATCAATTATAGCAGCAGGAGATGTGATAACTTGTATTACTATTGTTTCTGGAGGAGGATTAATGTAGGTTACTTTTATGTAGAAAGTATTGCCTTTCCTCTTAATGCTGTCTACAATTAGGGTATATCCTCCAGTGCTTTTAAATCCTCTCGCTACAATTAGGTAAACGTGGTCATTTTCACTTATTTTTTCTGATAAATCTTTAAATGATTTAAATTCAGTTAATGGCTTCGGGTACCCTCTAACATATATTCCTTCTTCTAAGTTTGTGTGCTGGACGACAATGTAGTTTAGCTCGATGATAATGAAGTGTTCGTGTGTAAGTGTTATTTCTGCTTCAGCATTATCAGCTAAAAGTTTTACAAGTACTTTTCCGTATGATGGAACCGTGAAGAGGACTGCTTCAGTCTTGTAGTATATTCCCTGGCGGTATACTTCAGGCTTATATTCAACTACTTTGTCCTCATAGTAGACTCTAAAGACTACTGTTTTTAAATTAGAAGGCTTAGGTGAAAAGAACCATGCTCTGACTATAAAAACCATTTTTTCGCTTGTAAATGCTATAGGAAGTACTTCAAGGCAATACGACCTTGTTCCACTACGAATCCATTTCTCTTGAGGAAACTCCGATAAGATTCTCTTTAAGCCTATCGCTATTGCTTTCTCTCTTTCTTTATAGAGAAGATGAGTATAAGCTAAAACTATCCCACAAACTACTAGCGCTGTAAGCACCACGGCTACTACTTTCTTTTCCATATTTCGATAATACTTACTCTAGGCTATAATTCTACTCCTTAGAAACGCTTTTATTTTAATTAAAGATTTTTAGGGACTTGTATAGTAAAGTTTTACTTTTCAGTAGTCTTAGACATCTTAATGTTAGTTGTCGTAGGGAGCATGAATCCTGTTAAGCTGAGCGGCGTCGAAAAAGCTTACCGTAAAGTTTTCGAAGATATTGAAGTAAAAGGTGTCAAGGTTTCTTCGGGAGTGTCTCCTCAGCCGCTTTCGCTAGAAGAAACAGTAGAGGGTGCTGTAAATAGGGCTAAGAATGCTTTAAAATCTGTTGAGGGAGCTGAGCACGGAGTAGGTGTTGAGGCAGGCTGGGTCGCTGTAAGAGATTTGTGGATTGACGTGCAGGTAGCAGCAATATTTACTAAGAGTGGTGAGCTGAGTATAGGCTTTAGTCCAGCTTTTCCTTTACCTAAAATAGTTGTTGACAGTGTTTTAAGCGAGAGTATTGAAATGGAAGATATTATGATAAGGCTTACTGGAATAGATGCGATAGGTGAGAAGGAGGGGGCTATAGGCTATTTCACAAAAAATATGATCAAAAGAGAGGATCTAACTTACTACGCTGTACTTATGGCTCTTTTACCTTTCATGCCGTGGAACAGGAGAATTTTTAGTGGTCGTTAAGAACACTCTATAAGCACTTTAACTGCTTCTCTTTTCTTTTCGACAGCAATTCTATAGGCTTCATCTACTTTACTTAAGGGCAGTACGTGGGTTATGAGGGGAGTGACTTGGAGTTTTCGAGAAGCAATGAGGCTTATAGCTCTCTCAAAGTCTTCTCTAAGGTACATTAAGCTTCCTTTAATCACTATTTCGCCATCTTGAACTAAGTGTATTTTAATAGGTGTTTTTCCGCTGAAAACGCCCACTACAATAATTTCTCCTCCTCTCCTCACTACATCTATCGCTTGGTTTATTGTAGCTTCTATGCCGACGCACTCAAATACGAGGTCTACTGAATCGGGGCCAAGTTTTTCTTCAATAAATTTCTTTAAGTCTACTTGAGATACATTGACTGTGTAATCTGCACCAAGTTTTTCGGCAAGCTTGAGTCTGAGGTCAATGATATCTGTCACAATTACTTTGCTTGCCCCAGCTAGCTTAGCGCACTGTAGTGTAAGAAGACCAATAGGGCCTGCGCCCAAAACTACAACGTTGTCTCCCAGCTTTATGTCACTTAATCTGACTGCGTGAATAGCGACAGCGGCTGGCTCAACTAAAGCTGCTTCTCTCAGCGAAATTTCTTCAGGTAACTTGAAGACAAGGTTTTCGTCTACTGCAAATAGCTCAGCCATAGCTCCGTCTACTTGGCATCCTATTACTTTCAAGTTCCTGCAAATATTGTATCTACCTGTTTTGCAGTTGTAGCAAGTGCCGCAAGTAAGCTGAGGAATAACAGTTACTTTATCTCCGGGCTTTACTTTCTTGACTCTATCGCCTACTTTGACGATTACGCCAGAAAACTCGTGTCCCGGTGTGATAGGGGGCTTTATGAACGGGTGTTTTCCGAGAAAAGCGTGAATATCGCTCCCACATATTCCACAGTACTTGACTTTAATCAATACTTGATTGTCTGAAATCTTTGGTTCAGGAACATCCTCTACAACTATTTTCCCGGGACTCAGAACTCTAGCTCTCTTCACAATAACATAGTCTTCTCAAATCAATAAAACACTTTCTATCAAAAATATGTACAGTAATTAGATTAAGTAAATTCAGTTGGAAATTATTTGCGAGAAAGCTTTTTCTCTAAATCTAGCTGTGAGGCAGCTGACCAGAATCTCGCGACAATTCTCTCAAGGCCTTCAGGCTTTCTTTCAGATAGCCAAAGATCAGAGTAAATACTAGCGAGTTCTAAGAACTCCATTACAGTAGCTCTTCCTTCAACTTTCCTCAACCCTACTTCAAGACACCGCTTAATGAAGGCTAAATCAGGCGGGAGAACGGTTTTCTCTAATTTCTTTAGAACTTCTTTCCAAGTAGTGTACACGGGTAAGTCTTTTACTTCGCTTACAGCTTTAAAAAGCACAGGCTTAATGTACTCTGAAACTTCTTTCTTTCCAAAAAGTTTTCTCGCCTCAAGTGCTTCGAGAGACTCGCCTGTCAAAGCCAGCCATTTTTCTTCCCATTCGCCTGAGCCTTCAGCATACTCCATAGTAATTAAAAGAAGAGGCTCTAGGAAAGAGAACAAGCATTCTTCGCCGTCGTCGCCCCATGCAGTCACCATAAATCCTTCGACTTTTTCTTCTTTAGCGGCTTCAGTAAAGTTCTTTATGTTAACGAGAGCGACATCGAAGTCAGGGTAATACCTATTCCAGTTCGAGAACCCTGGGCAGACTATTTGCCTATATCCTTTTTCCTTAAATACTCTTATTTTTTCTATAAAGTACTCTTTAGGTGAAGGACTATAGTCCCAGTTAGCCATAAGCGCTTTACTCCAGATAGGGTTTTCCAACACACTTCTCCACAACTCTTTTTCCTCTTCTCTAACCGACTTTCCTAGCAGCATGTCACCCCACATTACTGGAATCTTATTTTTTCTCTTGACGCGTTTAATTAGCTCAGAGTGGTAGTCTGCGTAGAGTTTAGGTCCTTCATATATTCTTGTTTTATCCAGACTTCGTCCTCTACCCATAGCCCATGTTTCGTCCCCGCCGATGTGAATGTACTTCGATTCTGTTTTCTCTAAGGCTTCTTCAAGTAGGCTGAAAGCAAATTCTCTTGCTTCATCGTCTGCTACGTTTAAGCATCCTTCGGCAGGTCTATGCCACTCGCTATATTTTCTGAACTCAGGGAGTGTTAGAATATGCTCCATGTGTCCTGCTAGTTCGAGTGATGGAAAAACTTCTATTCCGAGATTTTTGCCATATTCGACTACTTCGCGCCACTCTTCTACGCTAAGTTTACCTCTTTTCGCGCCTATTTGTGGATATTTTTCCCACGGGAAAAGGTCTTCGAAGTATATTGCAAAGTAGTTGTATTTAAGCAGGAAAAGCCATCTGAGAATTCTTTTGAAGGTCTCTACTTTTGGTACACCTCCGCGTGCAATATCGAGGTGAAAGCCCCTAAATTTAAATGTGAATTTTTCTTTAACTAGCAGTTCAGGGAGTTTTGTTTTAGTTTGCTTAATTATTTGTATTAGGGTAGCGTAACAGATGTTTTCATTACCCCATATTTCGACAGTCTTGTCGCATATTTTTAAGCCAGTTCCTTCGCGCTCTACTTTCTTTATAGTCCATGTCCCTTTAGGAATGTTAAACTCTTTGCTTAGGAACTCCGGGAAGTTAGAGAAGCCATCGAAGTAGAAGAATTTGTCTGTAGTTTTTAATTTAACTGGTTCGGGTACTATTTTAACTACCACGTTAGGTCTATCTACTTGGCAAATAATATAGCTTCTTATGGGATGATGTGCTTACGTGAGAAAACTTATAGCATGGGTAAATATTAACTCTGTGGGATTATGGATGCTCTTCAGTTTTCTGATTGCGCCGTAGTCTTCGATTTTTCTCAGTATACGCTGTAGTTCACTGCTTTCTTTCTTGAAGACACCTACCCAGCTGAGCTTACCTGACTTTACTCTAAGCTCTACAACATCACCTAAGTCAATAACCTGGTACAGCACATACCTAGCGTACCTAACACACTCCTCAACGTCCTCCCACTTCTCAACAACAAACACCACTCGAGCCCACCAAGAAAACAGCACACACATATATATATTAGCATGCTAGAAAACTGACTAATTTTCCCTAAAGTCAGAGAATGCACTTAATCTCAGCTACAACTCTCTCTTAGTGTATTTACCTATAAACAGTACTGGCCACTTTATTACATTGGAGTTAATATAACTACAGTAATTGTTGCAATTAAGCGTCTAAAATAGTTTAAGGGATTTAGTGCTTTTAATGACATTACAATTAAATGCACTATAAGTAATATTATATTTTACTGAATATTTGAGTATTTTAAATATGTAAATTAACCAAGTAAAGTTTAAATGAATTTAGGAAATAATAAAATATTGTTTATATTAAATAAGTTATTTTAACTATAATTAAACTATATATATTGCTTATTTTTCTGTTATTATTTGTTCTTTTATTAGTTTTCTGTATGTTTGATTTGTTTTTATTAGTTGTTTGTGTGTTCCTTGGCCTGCTATTTTACCGTTTTCTAGTACTATTATTTTATTCATGTATGTTATTGTCGATAATCTATGTGAAATTACAATGAATGTTGTGTTTGGCAGGTATTTGAATAAGTTATTGAATATTCTTTTTTCTGTCTCGGAGTCTACTGCAGCTAAAGCTTCATCTAGTATGAGTACGTAGGGTTTGTCTAGTATTGCTCTAGCTAAATTAACTCTTTGTTTCTGGCCGTCAGATAAACTTACACCACCTCTACCAACTCTAGCATCCAGCTTATCTAAAAGTTCTTCAAGACAACAAACCTTAACTACTTCAAGCAATTCTTCTTCACTAATACTTCTGCCTAGTAGAATATTTTCTCTTAGAGTCATGTCGCTGAATAATGGTGCTTCGTGAGGCACGTAAGCTATTTTAGGTGAAGGTAAATTGTATTCACGTGCGTCAATACCATTAATTAATACTTCGCCTCCACACGGCTTAAGAAAACCAGACATCAAGAGAGCTAAAGTAGTTTTACCAGAACCAGTCCTACCTACTACAGCAATTTTCTCGCCTCTTCCTACTACCAAAGAAATATTCTTTAATACATCTGCATCATCGTATCTAAAGAAGACATTTCTCAATTCAAGAGAATCAAATTTCTCTAACTTCCTCCAACCCCCCACCTCCTCTTCTTCTTCAAGAAAATCAACTACACGAATAGCAGAGGGTATTACACGTCTGTAGATATCGGTTAATATACTGTATAGTCCAGCGGTGCGGAAAAATAATGGTTCACAGTATTGTGCAAAAGTAACTAGTGCGCCAAGTGTAGTTAATTTATTTACAACTAAATATGAGCCGAGTGCAAGCACTATAAAGGGTTGAAGAGGCGCTATTACATCGTTAAGAAATATTCGCTTTCTATGCATTAAGTAAGTTTTTTTGCCTAAGTCGACCATTACTTCAAAGTGTTCGTCAAGTTTTTTCAAAAAATATTTTGAGACTCCTCTAGCTTTAACTACTAGGTGGTTTAATACTGTTTCAAGCGCAGTATTTAGTGCTTTAGCTTCAACTTCTCTATACTTTACTTCGTAGTCTCTGAATGAAGGAAGAGTCTTTTTGTAGTAAAAGTAGTTTAAAATAGCTAGACTTAAAGGCAGTGGCAATAGTAGGGGGCACAGTGTAGCCATTATGTATAGAGGAACAAGTATTCGAAGCGCGTTATGTAGGAGAACAGCTGGAATAAACGATGCTGCATAAGCTCCAAAAACTCTAGCATCATTATATAGTGTTCGAGTATAGTCTCCTAGAGAAATTTTCCTAGTTTTCAGTAGAGACATTTTAACAACTTTCCTGAATATTTTTAAAGAAAAATCTTTAGCTGCTTTATGCTGATAAACAACGTACGTGCTTTCTCCTATAAGATGAGTGAGATCTGAAACTAGATATGCTGTTAGAGCTATTACAGCTAATTTTAAAAGTTCTGTAGAAAAATATCCTTTCTCAATAGAGGCTACTACTTTGTCGACAAGGTCTTTTATAGCATAGGCGGCAGGAATATTAAGTAACCAGGAGACAATTACTAGTATCGAGGTTATAAGCTGAATTTTATAGTATGGTTTACCATACCTTATTAGCTGTTTAATAAGCCATCTTAAACCACACTCCTTATACTTCATAATAAGATTCCCTTTTCTTTTAGTATTTCTCTATAACCTAGGGTTTTTGCTATTATTTTTAAAGCAAAGTATTTTTCTTTAAGTTTACTAAGAAATTCTCTATTTTTCTCCTTCAGGTTTTTATCTAAGTGAAAGAGAACTAGCAGGTAAGTTTCAGTGAATAAAGTAGCGTAAGGATTGTGTGCTTTACTAGATTTTCTCGGTAAATGGACTACAAGATAGTACATCGTAAACTATATTTATTCTGAGGGGTATAAAATTATTTAGATGAACCGAGGGTAGCTGAGCTATTCTCGTGAAAACAGACCGATGGCAAGGGATGGAGTATTTAATGCAACAAGGCTATAGTGAAAAAGAGACTTTGAGAAAGGCTATTCCTTTAATTACAGACTCGGGAATAAAGGAGGTTTTTGGTCAAAGAGAAAAAGTATTGGAGGAACTTAAGAGGAAAAAGGCTTGTTTTATGTTTTGACCGTGTGGTCTAAGCTTACAGCACATGATGTGCATGGATCGTATGCTCTCACTAAGTCTTCTAGAACTATCTTGAGTTTCTCTGAGCCTAAGTGTATTGATCTTAAGGTAAGTATTTCGGAGTCTCTTTCAATACTCCTGGAGTTTACGGCAGTAGGCACGATTATTACGTACTTGTATATTCTATAATTTCTTATTTCGCAGTAGTGTGCTAGCAGCCCACGAGGTGCTTCAACTACGCCCACTCCTCTTGCTTCTTCAACGCGAGGAGGCTCGATGGGCTCTATTTCTAAGTCTCTTAGTTCCTCTGGAGCATACTCTAATTTAGCCACTGTATCTACTACTTCTATTGCCTGGGCTTTAACTATGAGAAATGGGTCTGGTTTCCACTCAATGCGCTCAGCTAGTTCTTTAGCTTCGAGTGAAAGCAGTCTTTTGTTAATTATTATTCTCGACAGAGCTCCTACTGTCAGCTCTTCTCCATCAAACAGGACGTGCTGTGACGTAGAGTACTCTCTGAAAACAGGCTTCAGTCTAGAGTAGTACTCTTCTTTGCTCATTATTTCTCCTAGAGTAGTAGCTATCTTTGGGTCTGCTTCGCACGGAATATACTCTCTATGCATTTTAATTGCTCCCAGAGCTCTATGTCTCTCGAACTCAGGTACACCTAAATTCAATATTTTTTCGGCGAAAAGCACGGATTCTTTGAGTTTTCTCTCAAAATTCTCTTTGAGAACTTTAGCTAGTCTACGGCCGCTAATAGGGTAAGAGAAGCCTCCGGCCGCGAAAAGAGGTACGTGTACTGCTCGTCCTCCGAGTTTTTCGAATACTTTTGAGGCAGAAATTGCTAGTCTAGAGCCTATCTCTAATACACTTTTATCCTTTATTCTGAAGATGGAGTACACGTTAGTTATTGTAGGGAATGTCATGTACGCTAAGTGAAGTAAGTGGCTTTGAAGATAGTTTAGCAGAAGGATGTATGTACGAGCTTTTTCTACGAGAGAGTCTACTTTAATTCCTATGGCGCTCTCGATCGCCTTAACTGAAGCTAGTGCGTGGGCAGTATGGCAGACGCCGCAAATACGGCTAGTTATGACAGGAGCCTCTTCGGGAAATCTTTTCTCGAGAACCTTTGGTATAAAGCGCGATCCCTCTGTTATACAGAACTCTGCTACAGGCCTACCGTCTTTAAAGTAGAGCTTCAGTCTAGCATGTCCTTCAATAAACCTTATTGAGTCTATGTCAATATATATTACCATACTTCTCCCTCCATTCTCTAGCCTTTCTTCCCATGAAAACCTCAATACTCTCGATTATTCTCTGAAGAGAGATCCCCTTTTCTCTCAGCATGTTCACATAGTTATCGAAATCAGCTTCGAGAGCGGGGCCTCGGCAGCCGTAACAAGGTATACCGATTGACGGGCACGGCGCGCCGCAACCGCCCATCGTTATTGGCCCTAAGCAAGGTATTCCTCTATCGAGGAGACAGGGTATTCCCTTTTCCTTACACTCCATACACACGTGATAGTCTATAGGTCTTGGAATAATGCCTTTAATTAACTTCGATAAAGTTTCCATAAATTCGCTAAAAGTAACAGGGCATCCTCTCAGCTCGTAGTCGACATATACTATTGAGCTAAGAGGTTCTCCTTCAATATATCTGACTATCTTCGGCTCCTTAAAGTCCTTAGCGCGCCTACTACCGTAATAACCGACGCCGCCTGTTGAAGCACATGTTCCTAGAGCTACAAGAATTCTGCAATTATCTCTAATAGCCTTCAGTTTCTTTACATCTTTTTCGCATACAGCTGCGCCTTCAATAAAAGCTATATTTACGGGAACTATTTCTTCATCAGAATAAATTTCCTTGACTAGCTTGAAGTACTCAACGTCAACTAGTTTAGCTAATCTCTCTACAGCTGAGCCGAGTGCCATAACTATGTTCATTAAGCATCCTTGACAAGACGTAAGAGAGTATACAGCTACCTTGAGCAAACTACCACCTCGCAATATATTCTAAACTTATTTGCTTCAAGTTAAAAACAGGACCATTTTTACATACATAAAGACCAGGAGAAACCATGCATCGAGCACACTTGCCTATACCGCATTTCATGTGTCTTTCTAAAGACACGTAAATGTTTTCAGGCTTAACTCCTTTCTCCATCAATAGTTTCGATACAGAACGCATAACAACACCGCTTCCACATACAGCTGCTACAGTGTCTTGGCTAAAGCTCATTTTCCTTAAATGTTCAGTAACTCTACCGCGGTGTCCTCTCCATTCTGGAGGAGCTCTACTTAAAGTAACTATTAGGTCTACAGCAGTTCTCCACTCATCGTACTCGTAGGCGTAAATAAGGTCTTGAGGATACCTTGTCCCGTAGACGACTGTTACGTGGCTAAAGTAGTTAGGCTGTTCTACAGCTAAGTAGATAAGACTCCGTAGAGCAGCTATGCCTATACCAGTACCCACTATAACAAGTTCTCTTCCTTTAAATTCCTCTATAGGAAAGCCGGTACCTAGAGGTCCTCTAAGTCCTACAGCGTCGCCGTTCTTGAGGTTATGGAGAGCTTGTGTAACGTTTCCACGTTTCTGAACAGTTATCTTTACTCTGTCTTTGACGCTCGGTCTCGATGCAATGCAGAAAGGAGCTTCACCGATTCCCGGAACTAGAACTTGCATAAATTGTCCGGGTTTGAAGTCTATTGTCCAGCCACTAAACCTTATGACAAATGTTCGAACTGCTTCAGTTTCCCATCTGATTCCTTCGACTATACCTGGCTTAGGAACATAAGGATTCATGAAATCACCTCTGCAGTTTTTCTATAAGGTAAATGAAGTCTATACCAGCTGGACAGAAAGCAGTGCATTTTCCGCATCCAACACATCCGTAACACCCGTACATATTCTTGGAGAAAACGAATTTGTGTAAAATTCTCCACTTAAATCTAGACTCCTTATCTTCTAAGATAACTTCTCCTCCAGCAAGCCTGCTGTAGTAGAGTCCATGGCAAGTTGCTCGGCGTCTAACTCGGAAAAATGCTCCAGGTTCTTCTGGATCAGGTTCATCATATAAGTCAAAGCAGTAGCATGTAGGGCAGACAGCAGTGCACGCTTGACATAGAACACATTTCTCAGAAAGATCGGAGATATCTCCGTTAATTACTTTCTTTAAAGTGAGGCTATCGAAAACACTGATATCTATCTTCTTGGCACGTTGGGGGGGATTTATTTCAGGAGCTTCTGTAGGCGAAGCTTCTAGCTTCGAGATAACTTCTTTTCCTCTCTTAGAAAAAGGCTGTAGAACAACGCTGTCTTCGTCTAAACTCATTGCTAAGTCTACATCCTCGGGAGGAATGTATGTCTTAAACGGAATGCAGAAGCAGTTTTCATCTCCTTTGTCGCATAGAACTACCGCTATGAACATGTCTCTACGCTTTGATACATAGTAAGGATCCTTAGGCTCGGTCAAAAATACTTTATCTAAGTATTTTATTGCATGAGCTTCACATGGATGAATTCCAAAGAGACACAGAGGTTTTTCTTTTTTCTCAGAGTAGTCTTCTACATCGATATATGCTGTCAACTTTCCGGCGAAACTCATGGTGCCAGCTCTATACTTGAACAAGTACTCTTTAGGAGGAAGAAGAATACTATTAACAGAGTTAATTGTCCTAACATACTCTAATGTAACTTCGGCGGGGTCTTCAATGTCGCTTAGAACAAAACTACCCGCCTTTTCTACAGGAGCATAAACTAGATACTTCTCCATCAACACCTCTACTAGTTCAAATAACTTTTCTCTAGGTATTCTACAGGCTATACTCATGTCTACTATGTACTCGTAACAGTAGTATAATAAGTCGTAGGTTACATAGGTTTAATGTTGCTCATCGAGAAGCTGAATAAATGTCAGTTAAACCTTAGCTTTATTTCTGTAAAAGGTATATAATTGTACATTGGTTCAAAAACCTAAAACTTATTTAACCAGAGAGTATGTAGCTTATGTGCTGGCATACATACTATTAAAGATAGAGCTAGGCGCCGAAGACAGGGTTCTTGATATACTTAAAGAATTTAAAGAAGTGCGAGAAGCCTACATAATTTATGGAGAATACGACATTATAGCTAAAATAGATGCATCTGATTCTTCGCGACTTAATGAGATAGTGCTAGGTCTCAGGAAAAAATGTAAAAATATAATAAAGGACTCTGTTACGATGATTACAGCTAGAGGATTTTCTAGATAAGTTTTACTATTGTAAAATAATCGCCTAAAGTAGTTATCAGCATATATTGAGTAAAATGAAGATATTTAGAAAGATAAGCTTAATTTTACAGGAAGCCACAAATATCTTGTGCTAGCCTACGTGCTCTTTAAAGTAGAGCTTGGTGCGGAAGGGGAAGTCCTTAAAGTCCTAGAAAATACTCCTCAAGTAAAAGAAGCCTACATAATCTACGGAATATATGATATTGTTGCCAAGGTAGAGTTTGAAAAAGTGCTAGATCTAGGAGACCTTGTTTTAAGCTTAAGAAGAAAATGTAAAGAAAAAATAAAAGATACTGTTACAATGATTGTCGCTAAGGGCTTTTCAAGATAATTTTATTTGGCTTCATATATTTTCTTACCTTCGGCGTAGACTGCCACAGGATATGCTTCAAGCGAGAATGGGTCGCTGTTCCATAGAATAAAGCTAGCCCACTTGTCTTTTTCAATACTTCCTAAAATATTGTCTACTTCAAGTATTTTTGCATTATTTAAGGTAATTATTGATATACATTCTTCTTTTGATAAGCCCAGTCTACGCCAGAAGCGTAGTTGAAGGAAAAGGTTTCTTTGAAGAACCACGGGATGATCTGTCATTAAGCCGTAGAACGGCTTTACTTCAATTAAGTACTTTATGTTCTTCCAAGACTCGTGCTTAAGTTCAGTCTTATACGGGAAAGCATCTACGGGTCCATAGACTATTGGCACATTTTCTTTCTTCAGCAGCTCGAACGGGTACTTAAAGTGTAGGTCACAGCAGTGATCGGCAGTGAGTTTAAGTGAGAATTCTTTCTTAAGCTTAATTAAAGAGACTACGTCGTCTGCTTTATGTACGTGAACTCTCAGCTTTAGTCTTCCTTCGAGCAAAGGAAAAAGTGCCTCTATTTCAGGCTCTACTTCATCGGCAGTCTTTTTACCTTTCTCAACGAGCTTCTTCTCTTTGACCGCTTTCATTAAAGTTTTCCTAAAGAGAGCTAAAACACCCATGCGTGTAGAAGGTCTTGTTCCCTTCCAGTCAGTAGTACTGCGTGGATTAAATCCCAGCGCGGCTTTTATTCCAGTGTACTTAATGAACGCCCGATCTACCGTTTCAGCGTAATTTCTTATTACAGCAGCTTTTCCACCAATGATGTTTCCGCTTCCAGGGAGAATACAGGAGTAGAGCACTCCATACTCTATAGATTCTTTAAAAGCTTTGTCGTCCATGTACACTGAGTCTAATGCGTCAGCGATAGCTACTACTGAGTCAAATTTTTCATTTACTTCAGTTTCGGCAAAAGGCTCGCCTGCTCTATCTAGGCCTATGTGGCTATGTGCGTCTATAAATGCTGGCGTCACTACAGGAGCTTCATCTACAATTTCGCATTTCGGTTTTTCTTTAGTTATATTAGTGATTTTAGTGTTCTCGAAAACTATGTAAACGTTTCTGAGAGGAGGCTCATTTTTTCCGGTATAAAGCAAATCTGCTTTAACTGCTTGCACATATTTTATGAACCAGAAGACGTATTAGATTTTCTCTTCCTTTATAGCCGTAGGGGAGTATAAAGTACGTGAAAGTTGTGATCAAAACCACCATTAAAGTAGCTTCAATAAAGTGAAGTAAAATAAAGATAAAGTACATGGCTATGACTAAGGTTACTACTGACAAAATGTAAGCAAAGTAATTAGCTTAAGCTACTCTCTAATCTTTTCTCTAAGAGTTCTCTTAATTGTAATTTAGCCTTAATGAAAAGAGCCTTTTCGAATTAAATTGCTCTTATCGCTTCTGTTAAAGATAATGCTAAAGAGAATTCTGCTAAACATATTACAATATCTCGTAGAGGCTCAATGCAGTATGCAAGATTAATACCGCTAATAAACTCCAGTTAACTAAGCTTATTATTTTTGTTCTTTTGTAGGAATAGAACTGTGCTTAGAGGTAACAAAAATATTTCAACAAGGAATGTTTTGGAGAAAACTATTGAGATAACCATTGCTAGCGCTAGGATATATGGCAAACCTACATTATCTTCAAGTAACTATATGAAGACATATCCACCTATATCCTTTAAGACTTCTTCAAGAGACATTATAAATTTCCAGTTTATTGTAGCACAGCACTCTTTTACTTTCTTCGCTTCATTCTTAGACTTAAGAGAAAACGATTCAAGAATATAATTACTATATTGTAATCGTACCTACATAGTTCCTTTAATGTATATTACAAGGATATTTGTCAAGTAAGCTCAGAAAAACTATTGCTCCATTAGGCTTGAGTAGAGAACTGCTAGTATTTAGGAAAACTGAAAGATAGGTTATTTTGAGCTTTTCCACAAGTAGTCGAAGTATGTTTTAGCGATTTCGACTATGTACTCGAAGTTAGAGTATGCTGCAAGTATTTCTCCTCTATGCTCTACTATGAGAAGAACTTCGCGGTCGCTGATAACTCCTCCTCCAAACATGTGGTCAAGGTACTTTATTTCTATTCTAGCGGGCAAGTCTTTAAGTAAAGGCTTTAGTTCTTCTACAGCTAGCACTAATACTGGTTTTTCTGCCGATTCGCCGATAAGTGTGTTTTTGAATCTAAAGTTTAGGAGCTTGGAAAAAGGTACTGCTACGCGAATTTTTGTGCCAGCGGATGCTGAAACTATGCTTATAGCTCTATTTACAATAGACTTTTCTCCTCTAATAATCGTAATAAATTCTCTTTGAGCGAGTCCACTGTGGCTGTACTCGTATATTTCTTGGAGAAACTCTGCTTCTTTACGGAGGTCTTCTAGCTTCTGCTCAATACTAGTCTTCAACTTAAGGTAGACTTCGAGAGGAGGTACTGCATAGACTATGTGTGGTCTGCTGGTTCTATCTACCTTGATAAAGCCCTTATTTTCGAGACTCGAGAGAATAACATATATTTTAGTGTAGGGCACATGAGCTTCTTCAGAAATCTGTTTCGCGAACATAGGGCCTTTTTCAACTAACTTGAAATATACTCTAGTTTCATACAGAGAGAGGCCTAGTGTTCTTAGCGCTTTGAGCTCATTTAATACCATTCAGAGTGTTATTAGTATTAAATGCTTATAAATTCTCCTGGCCTTTAATCATTCGTGAAGATCGTTAAGGAAAGTAAGTCTCTGTGCCCTATATGTCAGAAAATAATTCCGATGACTGTTTACGAAGAAAACGGAGTAATATGGCTTAAGAAAAAGTGCCCTGAGCATGGTGAATTTGAGGACGTTTACTGGGGAGACGCTGAGCTATACTACTGGTTCGCTGAGTGGGATAAAGAAGAGTATGTTGGCTCCGGTGTAGAAAATCCGAGAACAAAAGTAGAGAAAGGATGTCCATTTGACTGTGGCCTATGCCCTAACCATAAGACTTACACTATTCTAGGAATAATAGATGTCACTAACCGATGTAACCTTAGGTGTCCTGTATGCTTTGCTCACGCAGGTGCGACAGGCTACGTCTATGAGCCGAGTTTTGAGCAAGTAGTAGAAATGATGAAGAATTTGAGAGCCAATAAGCCGTGGCCATGCAACGCACTACAGTTCAGCGGAGGAGAACCTACTATGCGAAACGATTTACCTGAATTAGTAGCTGAAGCAAAAAGACTCGGTTTCAGATGGGTCTGTGTAGACACTAACGGTATAAGAGTAGCTGAAGACATAGAGTACTTTAAAGCACTTGACGACGCAGGACTTTCTTCGCTCTATCTTCAATTTGACTCGACTAGACCAGAAGTATACTTAAAGACAAGAGGCAGAGACATACTAAAGTACAAGCTCAAAGTCATTGAGAACGCTAGGAAACTAGGCTTCGACTCAATAGTCTTGGTAGTTACTCTGGCCAAGGGAGTAAACGACCAAGATATGTGGGATATTATCAAGTTCGCTGCCAAAAACAGCGACGTAATAAGATGTGTAAACGTCCAGCCTATTTCTTTTGCAGGCAGAGCTAGAAGAGAGGAACTTAGAAAAATGAGAATAACTATACCTGATTTCATGAAGCTTGTTGAAGAACAGAGCGGAGGAGTAATAAAGGCCAGAGACTTTAGGCCGGTCAACTGGCCAGTGCCCTTCGCCAAAATGATGAGTGTTCTCAAAAACAAACACTACCCGCTTTTCACAGCGCACCCGCATTGCGGTTCAGCGACATTTATTCTCGTAGATAGAAAGGAAGATGGAGAGGTAGAAATAACTCCTATAACTAAAGTAGTTGACGTCGACAAGCTGGCAGAAGACTGCTGGAAGATCGCTGAAGAATACAAGAAAGGTGTTCTAGGAAAGCTGACTGCTGTAAGATTACTGCGTCACGTAAAGAGCAAAGTAATTAGGCAGCTCATATCCGATGTCATAAAGCACGGCAGCTACAAGGCACTAGGAAAGTTCATGAGATCTATAGTAATGATAGGATGCATGCACTTCATGGACGTCTGGAACTTCGATCTTCAGAGAGTAGAGCGCTGCTGTATACACTATGCTGTGCCAGACGGCAGAATAATAAGCTTCTGTACGTTCAACAACATACACAGGCCAGAAGTTGAAAAGAAGTTCGCTATTCCAGTAGAAGAGTGGGAGAAGAAAACAGGGAAGAAAGTAGACGAGTACGCATAAAATCATATATTTGTTTTTCGCCGTTATTTTTACATGAAGCTTGCTGTTCAAGAAGGACTTCTTCCAGGAGAAACTTTCGCCCAGAAACTAGAGTACGCGGAAAAACTAGGTTTTGAGGGAGTCGAGGTACGTGGATGGGGTCTTTTCGGTAGAGTAAATGAAATAAAAGAGGCTCTCACTACAAGCAAAGTAAAAGTTTCGAGTATTTGTGCAGGATACTCTGGGTGCCTGCTTTCTCCAAACAAAGAGGAGCGCGAAAGAGCTATGAGAGATATCGAGAATTTGCTGAAAATAGCGAGCGAAATAGGAGCAGTAGGACTAATAGTTGTACCTATTTTTGGGTCACCGCAGCTACCTGACTTAACGCCTCTCTTTACAGTAAGAGAACTTGAAGAAAAATTACTCATCAAGTTGCTCAAAATACTTGCTAAAACAGCTGAAGACTGCAAGGCATATATCTTGCTTGAGCCGCTTAACCGCTATGAAACACATTTCATGAATAGACTAGAGCAGGCCATTAAAATATGCGATGAAGTAGGCTCAGAATACGTGAAAATGATGGCTGATTTCTTCCATATGAACATAGAGGAAGCCAATATAGCTGAAAGCCTGAAGCAAGCTCTCCCCTATTTAAGGCATATTCACTTAGCTGACAGCAATAGATATGCTCCCGGCTTTGGCCACACAGATTTTCTAGAGCCATTCAAAGTACTAGCTAAAGGAGGTTACAAGTACTATATGGCGCTAGAGTGCAGAGTACCTGAACCGAGACTAGAAAATCTAAAGAAAACAGCAAGTTTTCTAAAAGAAACAATAGCTAAGGCTTCACGATAAGCTTTTATACACTACGGTCAACTTTATATCGGTGCTAAAAAAGGAGCTGGAGGAATTGATAAAATTCCTCGAAAACAACTTGAAAGACAACGAAATACTAGGCCTCACAATACACGACAAAAACAACGGCGAATTACTTTTTTCGGCGTGTTGTATTGACTTAGAGAAGTACATTGACATAGTGAAGAATATTTCTAGATCTGGTTTGAAATATACTTCTATTAAAAGCCCTATAGGCTATATAACAGTAGTAGAAACTAAAAATTATGTGCTAAGTATTGCGACTAAAAATTCTATAGAGCACTTACTTAACGACCTTAAGAATATTGTCTCAAAGATAAAGTAGTTTTCACTAGATAAGAAAATATACTTTGCCTGCGTACTATTTTATGTGAAATTTAGTCTCGGCCTTTACACCAGTTTAGAGAGAATTCTTAAAAAACATACAGATGTAAAAAATTTCATAAGAGACTGCGTTGAACTAAATGTAGAGAAACTATTTCTATTAACTAAGAATACTGAAAGTAGAGTTTTATATGATTCAGAGTACTGTGAAAAAACTTTTAACGGGAGGGATATTTACGAGGAAGTAGTTAAAGCAGCGAGAGACGTTGGAATGGAAGTTCATGCATGGTTCTGCCTTTATCCCGAAAGCGTGGAGCATCCTAGTAAGTATCTGAGAGAACATCCTGAGGCAGTTCTAGTAAATAAGTATGGTAAAACAAACTGGGAAGAACCTACTTGGAGCTATATTAAGCGAGAATACAGCAAACTATGGGTTTGCCCGAGCCATGAAGGATATAGAGAGTACTTAGCCAAAATGATGAGAGAAGTACTAGAGAAGTATGATGTCAATGGTATACACTTAGACTATGTGAGATACCCTGAAGCGCTTGAAGGAAGATACTACTGCTACTGTCCTCGCTGTCTTCACAAGTATAAGGAAGAATACGGGTACTCCGTATATGCTAACGACGTTATTGAGCGCCGCTACTTTATTTCAATACTCTGCGAGAACGTAAATGAGTCTGTAGAATATTTCAGTGATGTAGCTAAAGTGTATGGAGCACAAATATCGGCTTATGTTTTCACAGACTACGTTACAGCTATAGAGTCTTGTTACCAAGACTGGCCCTACTTCTCGAGATACCTTGACTTTATAGTACCAACACTATATGAAGTTTCACCAGACTATGCTCTTTTCTTAACTAAGAAGGCTATAAACGCTGTAATGCACTGCGGATGCAAAGTAATGCCAGCAGTCATGGCTTCTCCTTCTACGCGGAGATCGGCTAAAGGCGGCAAAAGATGGTCTAAAGATAGATCGACGAAATATATTGCAGAGTGTGTGAATAAGTGTAAAGAAGCAGGTGCGAGCGGAGCAGTGCTTTTCCTATACGACACCACACCTGTTAAAACACTTGGCGAACTAAAAGAAACACTTACACCAGGGCCGTAGTCCATGAGCCTTACTCGAATGGATATTCACGTTCACAATAAATACTCCTCTGACGCAAAAGGCTCAACTGAAGATGTCTTAAGAGAAGCCTGTAGAAAAAATCTCGAGTACTTAGCTTTCACAAACCATGTTCCACCTGACCCCACGTGGCTACATGATCTTAAGAGAGAAGTTGAAGAACTTAAAGACAAATATGAGGTAGAGGTTCTTGTTGGAGCAGAAATAGGGATTAGAGATGTAGACGGAAATCTCTTTATTTCTCCTAAATACTTGAGCGAACCAGACTTCGTTTTAGCGGCAGACCATATTTTACCTGGAGTATCCTATAAGTATAGCAACGGTATTTATTTCAAGGATCCTCTACTAGAAAACTTCACTAAAGAAGAAGTTATCGAAAAATGGTTTAAATCCATAGTAAAAGCCATTGAAAGTAGATTAGTGGACGCAGTGGCTCATATAGGCTGGGTCATAGTACAAGAACATGTAGTAGAGTCTCTAAAAGAAGTGCCCTCGGAGTACAAGAAAACTATAGCTGAGAAAGCTGCTGAATACAATGTCTTCATTGAAGTAAATACTAGTGCTCAGCTACCTGACGAAGAGCTAATTAAATACTGTCTTAGAGAGGGAGCGAAGCTAGTACTAGGAAGCGATGCTCACGAGCCGAGCGTAGTAGGTGAAATAGAGTGGGGCCTAAAGCTTTTGTCGAGGCTTGGTGCCACAAAAGACGATTTAGCGTCTTTCGAAGATGTATTGAAGAGAATAGAGGAGAGGAGAAAGCTCGCTAGTAATATTAGCTTGAAAACAGTATAGGTTATGGTGCTTTAATGCTATCTCCTCTAGATGTCCGTAGGCTTGATTTAAATGCTAAGTGGCTTGGAGTAGATACACTGCTTTTAATGGAGAATGCTGGCAAATCTGTTGCCGACTACATTAAGTCAAAGTATTCTAGTGCAAAGAAAATAGTCGTTGTATGTGGACTAGGCAATAACGGTGGCGACGGATTTGTTGCAGCACGCCACCTGGTCACATACGGATACAAGGTATCTGTAGTCCTAGTAGGCGACAGCAGGCTTATTAGAACAGAAATAGCTAGGAAAAACTGGGAAATACTCAAGCAAATGAATTTCTCGGTTAAATTAACTGAAGTAAAAGACTCCGGCGCATTCACGAAATTAGAGAAAGAGCTCGAGGAAGCAGACATAGTAGTTGACGCTGTTCTAGGCGTAGGTATTAAGGGAGCTGCTCGAGGACCAGCGGCTGAAGCAATTAAGCTTATCAACAGAGTTAAGGAAAAGAGGAAATATAAGATAGTAGCAGTCGATGTGCCCAGCGGACTAGACGTTTACATAGGCGAAGCCAAAGGACCTGTAGTGGAAGCAGACGCTACAGTAACATTTCACGACACTAAGAAGGGTTTAGAAAAGTATGGAGGAGAAGTAGTTGTAACGAACATAGGGATCCCGCCTGAAGCGGATATCTACGTCGGGCCGGGAGACTTCCTAGCAATACCTAAGATTCTCTCAAGAGACCCTTGGAGCCACAAAGGACACTTCGGAAAAATAATGATTGTAGGTGGAAGCAAGTTTTTCTCAGGAGCACCAGCCTTAGCGGCACTAGCAGCTCTTAGAACAGGCGCCGACTTAGCAGTAGTCTACGCACCTTCAAGCATCGCTTCAGTTATCAGAAGCTTTTCTCCAAACATTATTGTAGTGCCTCTTGAAGGCGGATTCATTCTACCCGAGCACGTAGACTACATTCTAAGCGAAGCCGAAAAATACGACGCTATAGCAATAGGACCGGGCCTAAGCACAAACGAAGAATCTCTCAAAGCCTGCTATGAAATAGTATCTAGACTAGCCAAAGAAAAGCCCGTTGTAGTAGACGCCGACGGACTTAAGGCACTAGCTAAGCACGGAATTCCTGAAGGAAAAGTAGTGCTAACACCTCATGCCGGAGAATTCTACATACTCTTTGGAGAAAAACCTCCACTAGACGTTAGCGAAAGAGGCAAAATAGTACAGAAATATGCTGCCGAAAAGAAAGTCACAGTACTACTTAAAGGACACGTAGATGTTATCTCAAATGGAATCAAAGTAAAGTACAACGCTACAGGAAATCCTGGAATGACTGTAGGAGGCACAGGAGATGTCTTAACAGGGATACTAGTGGAGCTAGTGACACTAACCGATGATATTTTCCAAGCAGCCTGCTGTGCTGCTTTCATTTCAGGTTTAGCAGGAGATCTCGCCTACAAAGAGAAAGGCTATGAACTCGTAGCAACAGATGTTGTCGAAAAAATACCTGCTTCACTGAATGTCATACGGGAATTTTTGACTAAATGATCTTCGATTGATATTTCGATGAGCTGTACGTGATCTATTAAGTGTTAGTATCGTAATTATTTTCTTTTAAAGACTTTAAAGTTATAATCTATTGTTGGAAAATACATATTGTCTAAAAGAGATGCTGTTAAAGAACATTATTTATATTGTCTTTATACCCTAGTGATTTTAGTTCAAATGTCAGTCTAATTGCTTCAGCGAAGAGCTATGCACATTAGCGTATAGTCATGTTAAGGCTCGATATCGTATATTTCTTTTATATTATCTACATGGATTTTGTAGGCTTTTTCGTAGCTAATAATGTTTTCATTTAAGAGTTTCCTCGTAGTTGAAGCAATGCTCCACGGCGCAACTACTGCTCCTGGTCTCCTCAGATCATCTAAGAAATCGCTTTCAACAACAAAGTTTTCTGTCTGCTTGACTGCCTCAATTAAGAAACTTTTCTTGCCGGTAATAGAAGCATACATTTTTTTCGAAGATATGGCCTTGACGTAGCTTGATTCAGCATGGTGAAATACTATTCTGCGTGCTCCTATTCTGCTTACTCTACGGTAAATATCGTTTATTGTCTGCATGCCTTTTTGCTCTAAATGCAAGTGTACTACGCAGTCAAGGTCCTTTGCTAGCTGTAGAACATAGTCGAGTACTCTACTGCATGCTTCAACTATTTCATGTGAAGTTTCCCAGTGAGGTCTCCCAACTTCTCCTAGTCCGTCAGCAAGACCTTTCTCAACATATTTAGCTGCTAGCTCATAGGCTTTACGTATTATGTTTTCTGCTTCACTTAATCCCTTGTTCTCGGCAAGTCTTACTAGTTCAGCTGGATGCGGCCCTATTATTACAGCTGTGTGAAGGCCGAGTTTTTTGACTTCTTCGGCAACTTCAATAGTTCTTTCGTATAACTTGACATAGTCTTCTGGTTTTGTTATAGTGATGTCGTAGCTCCAGGAGAGAAGATTTACTATGCACATGAACCAGCCTCCAGCTTTCTTAAACTTCTCGGCAGCTTTGATTCCGAGTCCTTTAACTGGATTTAAGTGGCAGTGGTTGTCTGCGATCAGTATTTGTTGCACAAATTACCCACCTTTAGTTCAGTAATTATTTTTTGCGATTAATCTGTATCTAAAGAAACTTATACTTTAGTTGAGTAAATAGTAAGAGTTTATGGCTAGCGAGAAAATACTAGAAGCCATAGGCAATCCTATCAGAATAAAGATATTGAAGATACTTGCCGAAAGAGGAGAAGTCGGTGTAAAGGAGCTGAAAGAAATCTTGGGTATTTCAACAGGAAGCCTTTATTACCACTTAGATACTCTAGGAGACCTTATTGAGAGAAAAAGAGGTTTTATAAGGATATCTAGTAAAGGAAAGCTTGTTTTGGAAGAGCTCCACGATATTGAGGAAATAGGGGCTATTAAAGACACTCTGCTGGCCAATCCCATAGTCTACTCGATATCAACTATAATATCCGCTATAGTGCTCTATTCATATTACTTGGCTTACAGAACAAACAATGTTTCGCTCTTATTAGGTCTAATACCATGTAAAATAGGTCTTCCTTTAGAAGCAGAAGTACTGCTTCTCGTAGCACTTATTCTACTAGCATCCATAGTAGTTACCCGTAGATTCTCTTTTAACTATCTACTCCTAGTACCTTACACTATTTCAGCTCTCATAGCCTACTTGCCCTACTTAGCCTACTGCCACGTAATAAATAAAGCCTATCTTCTTTTCTCGCTCTCATTTTTCATAATTTTTGCAAGCATATCTATCTCCAAGGTAGTTGGAATACGTATAGAAAAGGCAGCTGCGATAGTTTTATCAATTATCTATGTGGGGCTTATGGTCTGTTTACTTAAAGGCTGAGTTCACTTAATGTGAAACTCCTTTTCACTATGAATAAACCATTTTCGAGTAGAGTAGAATTCTAAACCTTTAATTCCTTGAGTAGCCTACATCAAGCCGGTATGCGGGGGAAAGTATCTGTAATCTTAATAATGATGTTAGTGCTCACCTACCTGCAGGCAGCTATACCGCAGCCCCAGATATGGTCTCAAGGCCAATGGATGCTAGTTAAAACCGACGAAATATCGGTAATGTTCCCGACAGGCGGCAGAAAGCCAATATTCATTTGGTGGCGCACAGGAGACAACGCAACAATATATGTAGTACACTTTAAAGGAATATGGGAGTACTTCGTACTAAACATCTCTGAGCCGAGAGTATTTAGGAACAAGTATAGATTCGAGTACAGACTTGTAAATGAAACATTCGTTAAGCCAGTACTAGAAAAGCTTGCTAATAAAACTAAGGCTCTGAAGAACACTGAAAACAAATTAAAAGAATACATAGATAAATTGGATGAAATAAAAGCCAATTTAACAAAGATAATAAACTTAGTACGTGAAATTAAGAACAAGCAGCTACAGTACAATAAAACAGAATCTGAATTAATTAAAGAGTGTGAAAAAATATACAAGTGCACAGAAATAATCTACAAGTGTGTAGAAGACTGCAAGAGGAACATGAGCATATTAGAAAGCTGTGCCTCGATGAAACACATAAAGCTTTCAGACTACTTCAATCCTCTTGGCAAATACATAGATGAACTTAATGAATCTATAAAGGAAGTACTAGACTTCGCTACAAAAGTAAAAGAAAAGAAAGTATGGGAAGCACTTAAAGAGCTTTCAGAAGTAGAAATCAAAGTAAACTACATGTCATCTAAGTGCACTGAAATAAAGCAGACATCAATGTCTTTGCACAATATGCTTAGCAGACAGCACATGCAGGACTTAATGATGTATTCTCAGAAAATACTAAACATAAATAGTGTACTAGAAGACCTTGTAGCAAATATTTCTGATACCATAGTGAGAATAAAGCAGTACAAATACATTCTCATGCAATTAAATGAAAGCATTACTCAAGCAAAAGAATCTATTATGAAGCAGTCAAAACTAACACTGTGCTTCGAAGAGTCTCTTGGATCCAGCTTAGCAACAGAGCTAGATAAGTGGAGCAAAGAACTGCCTGAAATAAACAAGGAGCTGAATTTATCATTAGAGCTAAGACTAAAGGTAAAAACAGCACTGAGCGAACTAAACCAGACACTTTACTTTAAACTAGAAAAGAACATGACTATAAGCGAAGACGATGTACAGTCCTGCTTAACGAATATCACAGTATGCAAGAGTAAGCTCGAAGAAATCAGAAACAAGGTAGTTAGCTGCTGCAAAGAAAAGGAAGAAGAGCTAAAGAAAGCTCAAGAACTATGTCATGCAGTATACGCGAAATGGAGATCTCCACTACTGCCTTTCGACTCATGCACATGGAGGCTAACGGATATCAAGGAGATCAAAGCCGGCAATAAGACTATTGGAGTAACATTCACGTATGTACTTGAAAAAGTGCACATACCTGAATACAAGTTCGCTGAAAACAACATATTAATCAGATGCAGACTCTACACAGTAACTGTAAAAGAGCAAGTAGGCGGCCTGAACTATACTGTAAGCAGAGCTGAACTCAAAATAGACTTCATTGTACGCAAGTGGATATGGCTATCAGAGCTCCTCACCGGAAACTTCTCAAAACTCTTCAATGTAACGGTATCGCCTGCGAACGAAGGCTTAGCACTCTGGATTACTGCTGCGTCTGTAAACTATACAATAGCAGCTAAACAGGGCTTAAGTATAATTGACGTAGCTCTAGCAAACCAGTCCAACTTAGTAGTATCATCTTCAGTAGTAGTCTCACAGAAAGACGTAACAACAAAGCTGAGCATAAAGGAATGGGACAATGAGACGAGAGTACTTACAGTACCGAGAACGCCAAACTTGATAGTTAAAGTAAACTTTGCCTCAGACACAGGAGTGCTCGAAGGTTTCATTAAGTTCATTGCATCGGCCAAAGTAACTTACCTGAATGGAACAGTGAAAATAGTACCAGTCTCGGCATCCTACATGAGCGCCGGAGGATTCTTTATGGTATTCCTCTGTTACCCGTATTTCGACGATGGGTCTCTAGAACACGATCCAAGTGTAGGAGTAGCAACCAAGGTAGAAGAGAAACCAGTATACACGGTACTAGTTTCGGGAGAAACAACTAAAGTTGTATCATCTATAACAGCTACGACAACAACTACTGGAGGACAGAAAAAAGAAGAGCAGAAAACTCAGCAGGCATCAGTAGAAAAGAAGACTGAAGAAAAAGAAGGCGCCAAAGGAGGTCTCAGTATTCTTGAAAACAGAAACATGAGGTCGACGATAGCAATAGTACTGCTAGCAACAATAGTGGCACTACTGCTGCTACTAATGCTTAAGAGAAAAAGGACAATAAATAACTTTTAAGGGCTAAATATTTCATAAAATACATTAAATATATTTTTATTTTTTATCTATTTCTTTTAAAGAGCAGGGGGGTGGCGGAGGAGGTAGCGGCCTTCTTCTAAGGAGAATTATTAGTATAGCTCCGATGATTGCTGCAGCTGCAACTACAACAACTATTATTAGCTTCGTGTAGTCTGTTCTCCAGACAGCTTTAACTGTATGAGGAGCATTCATTGTGAGGCTTAGTTCAGGAGACTCAACGCTGTATTCATTTGGTGTACCTTCATCTACTATCCATTTCACGAAGTGATACTCTATTAAGAAGCCTACTACAGGCTCTACTTTAACGACAGCGGTGGAGCCTTCATCGTACCATCCTCCACCTGTGGGCGAGCCGTACTGCGATATTACTTTAAGATAGTACTGTTTCTTCCACTCAGCGTACACTTTCTTAGGCTCGTAGACCTTAAATGTAGTAGAAGATTCTTCTGATGAAATGTCGCCGCTCCATTTAACGAATACTAGCCTTACACCAGTAGACACTTCTACGGCAGTTTGAGTAACAGATAATGTTACTTGGCTTCCTTCATCGTACCATCCTCCACCCACAATCACATTCTTTAAATATTCTTTGTACTCGCTAGGCTTAACTTCAACATCAACGTAGTACTGCAGTTTATAGATCGCCGACAACTTAACATCCGATTCTAGTTTAATAGTCCTCTCGTTAGACTTTACTCCGTCTTCCCATTCACTAAATAAGTACCGCACTCCCTCTTCTACTGAAACTATGTCATTTACTTTAATTACATAAGTTCCTTCTGGAAACAGCTTACTCAGTTTAGTCGAGTACTTAACGTCATTAATAAATACTGGTACTGTAAGCGCTACTCCTTTAGGTGTTTTTGCGGCTACTTCAAGTAAGTGGGCTTTAGTGAAGTAGGCTTTAAGCTTGAGAGGCTCTTCAATCTTAATTGTTCTAGTTGCTTCAGTAGAGCCGTCGCTCCACTTTACGAAGACATATTTTTCACCAGCGTACTCTACTTCAGCTGGTACCGATATTGTATAAACGTCTACTGGAAGCCATCCTTCGAATGGAGGCGAATATTTTTCAGTACCTATTGTTATATCACATACTCTAGGCTCAGCATCTATTTTTACTTTAACTTCTTTAACATAATAGATATTTATTGAAGCACTCCTATCTAATGTGAACTCGCTTTGAAGAGCTCTATATCTTATGCCCGGAGCCACTACTACTACTTCATCTACCTTGACTATATATTTGGGGGCTGTAGTAGTTATTTTGAGATAAAGCTTGCTTCCTGAGCACAATGTTCCGGCGTATTTTCCGTCAACATATACTTTAACACAGACTCCTTCAGGCAGACCTATAGGATAGAGGTACACTTCGTATACGTGTCCAGATACTACGATATAGCAGAAACTGTAGGAGGTGATTCCTGCTGTATCTGTAGCATATATGTGGAATATTCTATAGCCAGCTGGCTCTCCTACAACTCCTCTAATGTAGTATACTCCTGGATCAGCCCATCCTTCTGCAAGAATTTTATATGAGCCTCCAGGTAGCTCATCTATTAGCTTAATATAGGCCCTTCTAGTTACCTTGAAGTATATTATACACTGTTCTCCCACACTATAAGTTGCTCCGCAGCCTTTGTCGACCCATATGTATACGAACTGAGCTTCCGAAAGCTTTTTAATGCACTTTAAATAATGGTATATTCCTCCCCCAAGTATAGAGGGATAAATGTAAGTCACTACTCTAACCTCAACATAGTCCCCTGGCTTAAGGTCTTTAACTAAGTAGTATAGCTCAGGCTTAACAAGTATTGTCACCTCTTCTTCAATTATTGACATCAAGTCTCCTTGCTCCCAGCTTACTTCACATAACTGATCTTCAGGATACTTTGAGAAATCTCTGTGTTCTTCTACTTTAAGAGTAAAATAGTAGTAGCCTGTAGTGCTATTGTATTTGACGTATGAGGTGACTATACCTCTGTAGCCTTCATGCATTATTCCCACGGGAGCATAGACTGTGTATGCTAGCAAAGGGGCTATTATCACTAAAGCTATAATTAATGTCAACAGTCTGTGCTTCATATTCTCACACTATAATATTACACTATATTAAAGATATTAAAGTTTATAAGGTAATAATGTTTATACAAAGTAAAACCCTATATTGCTAAAAAATCGAATTATGTTAGACTACTTGTTCTAAACTACTCTAACATACCTAGAAAGCTTTTATACTCTTTACTTGCATATATTTCGCCAAACACTTATGTTAAGTAAGCCTTAAATCATTCTCGTAAATTTAGTTAAGCGATGAGCGAGTACACTACTGGAGCAAAAGCAGGCGCGGTCGCTGGAGCTATTTCGTCGATTATCAGCATTATTTGGTCATACTATGTGTCCAACATAATAATAGAAGAGATTTTCAAACATTTAGGAAATATCCCTCCAGAAGCTCTTGGAATGGCTAAAGCCTTTATGGCCATAGGCTTTATTATAGGCTACGTAATAAACGTGGTTATATGCGTAGTCATAGGAATTTTATGCACTAAAATAATTACTTCACTTAAGTATTCTTGGCCTATTCAAGGCATTATAGTAGCTCTAGCGTTCTTTGCAATAAATCAAATAGTGGGACTCGCTAGTTCTGCTGTAAGCTCAATGTTTCAGAACGTGCCTTCAGAATTAGTCGAAAAGATCAGCTACTTAATGCCAGTAAGCTATGTTGTATCATTAATAGCAGCGCTAGTTTTCGGACTAATATACGCTTACTTCATGGCGAAATGGCTTAAGCAATAAATCATTTTTTCTCAAAACATTCTTCTTATGAGAACGCCTTTATATAGTTTCATGAAAAATAGGCTAATTTAAGAACTATTTTAAGGTAGGTTTTAAATCAGAATTACAGTCACTGACTATATGGGAGATTAATGAGGAATAAAGATTTATTGGAGTAAATATTTCTGCTAACGGTATGAAAAAGTTCTTAGTGCTGTTACTAATATTGTTTATTATTGCGTTAATTGTCATTAAAGTAGAATGTGAAGAAGATAAAGTATTTGAAGTAGGTGATATACAGTGGATTAAAAAACCGTCTTATGTCGGAGACGTGGGTATAGTAGCCTTCAAAGCCGTGTATATAGGGTCTGTTCGCTTGCTTAGAGTTAAAGTATCTTTTGAGTCAAGCGATAAGAGTTTAATTGAGGTGCTTTCTCTTCCTGTCGATCTCTCTTCTTGGAGTCCAGGAGAAGTAAAAGTATTTAGAGTAAGCTTTAAGGCGAAAAAGGTCCCATGCGACGCGTACATAAGCGTAACTTTCTCGTGGTCTAGAGAAGTAAGTGCTCAAGGATATGTTCCTCTGCTCTCTGGTGGAGCTAAAACGATTCCACTGAAGCTAAGTATACGAGGAGAGCCTTTAATACAGCTTGATGTAGAGCCTTCAAGGCTTATTCAAGGTTCACTAAATACGTTAAAGATAAGAGTAATTAACAACGGCATAGGCACTGCTACTAATTTAAGAATTAAGGCTATTTTCGAGGGACTTACTCCTGTAACAAGTCTACCTCTAGTAATAAGTGTAGATAAACTCGGCAAAGGAGATGTTTTCGAGAAAAGTGTTCAAGTAATACCGGTGTCAAGTGCTCCAGTAGTACAGTTCAGCATAGAGTACATTAACGAGTATGGAGAGCTCATAACTACTACAGTATCAAAACAGCTATATGCGACGCCAGGAAGTCTGCTCTACTTAGTTCCAGAGCCCTCTGTTCTAACTGCAGGGAAATCCTATTCAGTTGAAATCAAAGTAGTTAACGGAGGAGAATTAACTCTATACAACTTAACAATACACTTGGTTCCCTCAGCTTCACTAATTCTGAATACTACTTTGCTTGAAGTGAGCGAGCTCGAAGCTTTCTCGAAAGTCACTATACCTCTACAGATCATTGTGCCTGAAGGAGTTTCGGGAGCTCAAGCAATAAACTATGAAGTTATATATAAGACTGGTGAAGGAAGCGTTGGACGTGAATCTGGTACATTAGTGTTCAATGTACTTACTGCACCAGTACTGAAGATAATATCTTTTGATGCTGTGCCTAGTAAGCCTAAAGTCAATAAAACTCTTACAGTTTCCTTAACAATACTTAATACAGGTAGTAGTATTGCAAATAACCTAAATGTAAGTATAAGTGTTCCAAAGGAAATAGAAATAATTAGAAGAAGTAGCATGTTTATAGGAAGACTTGAGCCTCAAGTACCTTCAAGTGTAGCCTTTTCACTCATACCTACTAAAGCAGGAACATTTACCTTAACTTTCACAATAAAGTACACTGATATTTACGGCAGAGCATATACTATAATGAAGTCATATACTATTGAAATAGAGAGGGAAGAAAGCCTATTAGTTGTATCTGAAAGCCCTGTCCTCAAGAATATATTCTATATAGCTTTAGCTGCTTTAGCGGCAATAATAGTAGTCGTAATACTGCTTATAAAGAAGTACGGGGTTAAGAGAAAATGAAGCTAATAGATTACTTTTCGCTAGCTCTCGATGGAGTCCGAGAAAGAAAGAGTAGAAGTATTGGAGCAGTTATAGGAATAGTTATAGCTGTTGTAGCTCTAGCGCTGGCTTTAGGCATAGGTGAAGCATTTAAAGCGACTTTCTACGAGACACTAAAGAGAGCTTTCGGCCCCGATATAATCTACGTTATACCCTCAGAGCATTTAACCGAATCAGATGTAATGATTCTCTCTTCGCTACCTAATGCTAAGCAAGTAATTCCTATAGTAGGTACTTCTGTTATAATAAAGGCAGGAACACTAGAGAGAGCAGTAATGATTTACGGCATTAGACCAGAGTACTTGAAGTTCATAATGGGTGTAGATAAGGTAGAAGACGCTATCGAAGAAGGCTCGGCAGACCTCGTAGGTTTAAATATCATAGTGGGAGAGTACTTAGCCTACGACTACTTAACTCAAACAAAGCTTATTGAAGTAGGTCAGCAGGTAATACTGCAGACTCCTCAGAGAACATCAGTTGCTATAGTTACGGGAATACTAAAGCCGGCAGCCGGGCCTGGCTCAGCTTTCATTAACACAAGAGCATCAGTATTCATTAACCTAGATACCTTCTTCAGACTTTTCAGAAAAGATATGACCTATGATTTAGCTATAGTGCAAGTAGAAGACGTTGATAAAATAAAAGAGACAATGGATTTAATTAAAGCATATCTTCCGCAAGCAGAAGTTTTCAGCCTTAAGTTTGCTTTAGAGCAGTTCGGGGTCTTTATGAGCTCTGTTCAAATATTCCTAGGAATAGTCTCGGGAATAGGTCTCTTTATTACAGGTCTATGGATATTCGACACTATGACAATAAATGTTGTTCAGAGAACTAGAGAAATCGGCGTAATGAAGGCTCTAGGCTTCAAGAAGAGACAAATAATGTTCCTATTTCTCTCTGAGGCTATAGTAATTACGATAATTGGAGTAGCTGTAGGAGCAGTGCTCACAATAGTTCTGTCAAATGTAGTAGGTATACCTATGTTCGGCATGATGATTAAGCCTAAAATAACGCCCGGAATTCTCCTCTTAGTTACAGTAACACCTATAGTCACGAATCTCGTGGCTACTCTTGCTCCAGCCTATAGGGCAGCTAAACTCGATCCAGTAGAGGCGCTGAGATATGAGTAACATAATTCGTGTAGTAAATGTAACAAAGCTCTATAAAATGGGTGAAAGCGAAGTATGGGCACTTAAAGGTGTTTCTCTCGAAGTAAAGGAAGAAGAATTTATTGCTATAGTGGGTCCAAGCGGTTCAGGAAAATCTACTCTGCTTTATGTTATAGGCGGTTTAATTAGACCTACTTCAGGCAAAGTCTACGTCAACAGCGTCGATATAACCACTATGAGCGACGATGAGCTGAGCGAATTTAGGCACAGGAACATAGGCTTTGTTTTCCAAATGTACCACTTAATACCGCGTATGACTGCCTTAAAGAACGTTATGCTTCCATTAAAGCTGAGAGGAGTACCAGGCACTGAAGCCAAAAAGAGGGCTTTAAAGGCACTAGAGCTAGTAGGCTTAAAGCACAGAGCATATCATAGGCCAGCACAGCTCAGTGGAGGAGAACAGCAGAGAGTAGCTATAGCTAGAGCAATAGTCACTGAACCGAAAATAATTCTCGCAGACGAGCCTACAGGAAATGTAGATAGGAGGAGCGCCATTCAAATAATGGAATTATTTAAAAAGTTGAACAAAGACCTTGGAGTAACAATAGTTATGGTGACACATAACTTAGAGCTTATTCACTACTGCCACAGAGCAGCAAGACTTCTAGACGGGAGAATAGCTAAGATATATACTCCAAGCGAGTACCGTAAGCTGGCAGAAGACATGACTAGAGCAGTACAGGCAGAAGCTCCAGTAGTCTAGTTAGCTAGTAACAGTTATTACTCTGTTTTAGGTAAATGTAGTGAATGATGATCCTCGATCCCCTTGAATGGTGATAGACCCAGCGGGGTTTGCTGACCTGTTTTCACTTAACAGAAAACTAATTATCTTGTAGACCCAAGCTTATAGGAGGTAATAGTTTGAAAAAGTACTGTTTCTTAGTCTTAATGATAGTAGCTGTACTTGGATTAGTTCTATTCAAGTCTCCTTCTGTTGTAAACAAAAATTGCTGCAGTTATTCTGATGAAGAGCTCTGCGGCTGCTGCTACTTAACTGACATTGATGTAAGCAAAATTACTGGAAGAAAATTCGCGGTCTTAGTGATTGAATTCGAGGAAGGCATTTCTAAAAAAGATGTTATTGAGCTTAAGAAATCATGTAAGCTTGTTCTAGTGTACATAAACTTTGGTTATGCTGAAAACTGGAGAGATTACTGGAGTGAAATAAAAAATGAGAACTAGGTACAGAACCTACAGAATATGAGGGAGAGTATTTTGTCGAGTTTTGGCGCGAAGAGTGGCTTCAAGTAATTCTAGCAAAAGTAGAGAAAGCTTATAAAATGGGCTTTGATGGAGTCTACTTAGATAATATTGATGCTTGCATTGTAGTAAGTGAGCTGGACTTAAGCTGGGCGAAGAACTTGAATTTAACAAAACTTATGGTTTAGGCAGTACACAAGCTTTCAGCCTTAATTAAAAAGAAGTACGGAAAGGAATTCAAAGTATACGTAAATATAGGGTCTGCTGTAGAGCTTTTGGCTGAAGAAAAGTTCCTGGCATCTATTGATGGTGTTTTAAGAGAAGAAGTGTGGTATACTATTAGAGACGGGAAGTGTGTTAAAGTTGATCCGAGCGAAACAGAATATGTCTTTCTTAAAGTACTTGCGTGAAGCTAGACTTAGAGGCAAGACAGTGATTGTAGCAGATTTTCTCGAAAACAAAGAAATGGCTGAAGACTTCTGCAGACTATGCTGGTACTACGGCTTTATACCAGTACCTCAGCTGGTCTGGGCTAGTGACTACAGTGAACCTCCTCCTCTTGAATTGTGTGACCCCTAGTACTCTTTCTGCCTCTAAGAAGCCTAACTACTTCTAGTACGGGTTCTTTTACTCCTTCTCCCTTAATAGCTATACTAACGAACTTAGTGACGTTATCTAATCCTAAGTTACGCGGATAATAATCGTCATCTACTTTTCTTAAATCTCTCTTATTCATTACTAAAATAAGTGGAACTTTGCCTTCTTTAAGTCCATGTACTTCTCGGTAAGCTTCTTCAAGTAAATACCGCGCCTCATTGATTGTATGAGGTCTACTCAAGTCAACAACATATATTACGGCCTCAGCTTTAGGATATATGAGAGTTTTTCTAACAGAATGAAAATGAAGCTGACCAGCTGCTCCCCATAGGTCTACTCTAATTAACTCATCGTAGTTTCCTTCAAGAACAAGTTTTTGTGCTTCATTTTCGCGAATAAACATAAACTCGGAACTAGTTTCCTTTAAATACACTATACCGTGGTCATAGACTAAAGTACTTTCATATTCTCCTATATCTGCTAAATATTTCTTAATAGGGATAGTGTCGAAATGCTCGCTTACAGCCTTAATAAGAGTAGTTTTCCCTGAACCCATAGGACCCAGAACTGCTATTCTATGTTTTCTTACGTAGCGGTAAACTCGATAGCTGAAGTTACTGCCGCTACTCATCGTTCTATTATTTTCGAAAGATAAATAAACGTTACTAATTTAGCTAATATTAGCCTGTGCTAAATTCAATATATTTTTTCTCATATAAGTCAAGCAAAATATCTACTACTTTACTTAGTGTTATACTAGAGTCCATGCGGGCTACAGTTTCATAAATTTCTTTAACCGTGTAGTAGCCTATTCTAGAAGCCACTACTCTAGCTATTTCACCCCACTTAGCTATCATGACATCAATGTAACCATCCCAAAACTCTCTAGCTTTCTCTGGAGACCGCCATACAGGTTTAGTTGATTCAGGTACTATGATTATAGGTCTTCCGCTCATTTAGATCCCCTTAAGCGGGCTCTATTAAAAACTCACAGTACTCATTACCTTCAGACATGCACTTAGTTTCTTTCACTTTAAATACTTTGCCTAGTATAAGAGACAGAGCTCCAGCAAGTATTCCTGCCAGAAGGTAGCAAGAAGGGCTTTTCCTCTCAATTACTTTGCCGTCAGGCAGTCTACAGTAAGGAGAGTTTTTTACTTTAACTATAGCAGTGTTTTTCTCAAGATCTATTTTCTCTACTTCTCCTTCAGCAAAACCTCCTGTTGTAAAAGAAATCGAAAAGCTAAAGTACTCTTTGAGAGATTCGAGCGTTACTTTGCGGCCACTTATACGCGGTAAAATAAGGTGTTTGGCATAATTTTCGCCTATAAGTCTTCCTATAGAATATAGTTGTTCATATTCACCTAGATTAAGTAACTGAGCATTAAGCAGCTGTATTTGCATTAAGAGACTTTTTGCTATTCTTTTAGATAACTTAGGTATTTGTGCTAGAACAAATTTCCTGAAAGCACCAGACATTTTCCCACCTCTCGGACGTATACTATTTATTTAAATAGAATTTTAAATAACTTTTGATTTACTTGACTTTCCTCGAAGAATATTACTTTAAATGAAGATTTACTAAAAATATACGTTCTATTAACTGGCAGCTAGCTGAGTATACGTAATGGACAGTAAGCTGAGGAGAGGGCAAGACTTTTATAATTATTTCGGCGAATTGGTGCTGTGGATAGAGTAGAGCTTATCGCTAAACCTCCTGCCGAAGAAGTACTGACTATTGAGCGTTTAAAGCAGTATATCGAGGAAGGAGTCAAGTTAAGACACTATATAGGTTTTGAAATATCTGGTTTTGTCCACTTAGGCACAGGACTAATCTGTATGCAGAAAGTAGCAGACTTCCAGAAAGCAGGAATAGAAACAACAATTTTTCTTGCAGATTACCATTCTTGGATAAATAAGAAGCTTGGCGGAGACCTAGACACTATAAAGAAAGTTGCTGGAGGATACTTTAAGGAAGCACTTAAAATGTCTCTTAAAGCAGTTGGCGGAGACCCAGATAAAGTCAAGTTCATTTTAGGCTCAGAGTTCTACGAGAAACTTGGAGTAAAGTACCTCGAGAACGTCATTAAAGTATCTAAGAGAACCACTCTATCTAGGGTAAGAAGGTCCATAACAATAATGGGTAGAAAGCAAGTAGAACAGATTGACTTCGCTCAATTACTTTATGTCCCAATGCAAGTAGCAGATATTTTCAGTCTAGGTGTAAATCTTGCTCACGGAGGAACAGACCAGCGCAAAGCACACGTTATAGCAATAGACATAGGCGAAAAAGAATTCGGATATAAGCCAGTAGCAGTACACCATCATCTCTTAATGTGTCTCGATATACCTCCTGAAGCTAGACAAAAAATGCTAGAAGCAAAAAAGAAGGGCGACAGAGAACTTTTTGAAGAAACAGTACTGGACATTAAAATGTCTAAATCAAAGCCTAAGGGAGCAATATTCATTCACGACACACCAGAAGAAATTAAAGCTAAAATAAAGAAAGCGTATTGCCCTATGTGTGAAACAGAGCTAAATCCTGTTCTAGAATTAACAAAATATATAATCTTTTACAATAGAACAGAGCCTTTTGAAGTAGTAAACAAGAAAACAGGAGAAGTAAAAGTATTCAACACATACAAAGAGCTAGAGCAAGCATATAGTCGAAAAGAAGTACACCCAGCAGACCTCAAAGCAGCAGTAGCAGAAGAATTAATCAAAATACTAGACCCGATAATAAAGCACTTCAGAGAAGGACCAGGCAAAAAATACTTAGAGGAAATGATGCAAATAACAATTACTCGATAATATCATTAAGTAAACACATTTTAAGTCTATTTACCCTATGCAGGTGGAGTAGAAGTACCTGCTACAGTTTCACTAATAGTATTTCTGCTTCAGGCTACAATAGCTCTAATATTTAAGGAATCTCTAGAATTAGCTAGTCTTTAAGAATTAGTTTAAAGCCTAGAGAACCCCATGCTATTATTGAATCTACTTTAAACCCTAGTTTTTTGTAAACTGCTATAGCTGGTTCATTTTCTATGTTTACCCATAAACATACGGTTTTCGTTTTCTTGAATGCATTGTTTACTAAAAGTGAAGTAATTGTTTTCCCGTACCCCTTACCCCTATGTTTTTTGTCTACATAAATTGAGCCCAGCATGAAGACTTCTGGTTCAGCCACACGGTATCCGCCAAAAGCTACTGGAGTACCCTTATGTTTTAAAATATAGCCTTCGAGCAGGTCCTCTATTCTATCTCTAACGTACTTCCATTTCTTCGGTATACTTTCAGGCCTACATTCTACTTTCTCCAGCGTGCACCCTGGTAGTATGAATGGTTTAAAGGACTTTGGTTTAACTGACATTGAGTAGAAATAGTACTTGGATTCGAGTTTCAGTATCTTATCTAATAACAGCTCATATCTTTTGTCTATGAAGATTAGTGCTTTGCTGTAGTTTTCTTTAATATAGTTTAGTAGGCCTTCAGCTGCTCGCACGCTGAAAGGATGTACATCTAATATTATGTCTCCATTATCTCTGTAGTCTAATAGGAAGCCTTCTATTTTATTGTCTGAAACAGCCAGATAGATTTTAGTGCGATTTATTTGTTTTCTTATATCGTAGATAACATAGGCGTAAAGTTCAGGTTTTCCTAAAGTTCTTTCAAGCACTTTTTCAATATTTTTTGTGTCAGCCCGTATAATTTCCATCTACTTGACCTTAGAAAATCAGAGAAATAAGCTTAACCGAATAGGCTTATTTCTCTTCAGCCAGATAATTATTTATGGAAATAAAAATCGATGAAGTAGCAGACCTTTTAAGTGAATTAATTAAAGTCAATACTTCGAATCCGCCTGGCAACGAGACTCCAGCCGCGAAACTTATTGCGGAAAAACTTTCTGAATATGGTATTGAGGCACAAGTTATTGAAAGTGAGCCAAACAGAGGAAACGTTATAGCTTCTGTTGAAAGCGGCGAGCCAGGACCTACGCTACTACTTTTATCTCACTTAGATGTTGTTCCAGCAGACCCGAGGGAGTGGAAAGTAGATCCTTTCAGTGGCGTCATTAAAGATGGGTATGTATGGGGTCGCGGCGCACTCGACTGCAAGGGAGCTGCAGTAATGGAGCTCTATGTCTTCTTAAAGCTTATTCACGAAAAGAAGTTTAAAGGGAAACTTATCTATGCTTCAACAGCCGACGAAGAAATGGGCGGTGCTAAGGGAGCGGGATGGCTCGTCGAAAATAAGCCTGGGTTAGTTAAAGCAGACTACGTAGTGAATGAAGGCGGAGGCTACGCTATACCAGTAGGAAACAGGTATGTCTTTACTATACAGACTGCAGAGAAAGGCGTCTACTGGTTTAAATTAAAATTCAAAGGAGAGCCTGGTCACGGCAGTATACCTGGCGTAGGAGTAAACGCTATAGTCAAGGCGGCTGAAGTAGCCAAAAAGATAGCTGAGTTAGACACACCTATTGTTCCTACAGAACACGCCTCAATATTTATTAGAAAGATGACTGAAGCTATGGGAAAACCTTACTTAGCTAAAATTCTGCTGAATCCTACTCTCGGAAAATATGCTTTAAAGAAAATAGAGGACAAAAGCCAGAGAGCATTCATAGCAGCACTTCTGAAAAATACTTTAGCACCGACTATAATTAAAGGTGGGTACAAGGAGAACATTATTCCGTCTGAATGCGAGCTGACGATAGACTGTCGTCTTCTACCAGGTTTTACGGAAAACTGGATTAAAGAAACATTGAAGAAAATTCTAGGTGAAGACGGCTACACTATAGAATTCATTAAAAGAGATCCGGCATCAGAGTCTCCAATAAATACGCCTCTATTCGCTGCTGCAGAAAAAGTACTAACTAAAGAAATACCTAGTTCTCTTGTTTCAGCTTACATGGTTCCAGGCGGAACTGATTCGCGGTTCTTCCGCTGGAAATTCAAGAGCGTAGCTTACGGCTACATCCCAATGCCTCCTGAATTATCCTTCAGCGAGCTCCTCAAAATGGTTCACGGTATAAATGAACGTATTCCACTTAAGGTACTTGAGAAAGGCATAGACCTGCTGTATAAGACACTAGTTGAATTCTACAAGCTAGCTTGAGTTATTTTTAAATATTTTTGACGTAAAATATGTTACGTGAACTTAGTTCTGTTAGGTCTATTGCTCATCATAATAGGTATTGTAGCGTGTATAGTCGGAATGCTAGTCTTCTTCATTGAGGCGACTAGGAGAGGAGAAGGCGTGAAAAAAGTAGAGGGAGGGGGTCTAATACTAATAGGGCCGTTCCCGATAGTCTTCGGCTCTAGCACTAAGATAACCCGAATTATGATAATATTGGCTATCGTACTCATTGTAGTATTCCTTATTTTATCTCTACTACCTTTCTTACTGTGGTGAAAATATGAGTGTATACACTAGAGAGGAGGGAATGCCTCTTGGAATGAAGCTTTTCTTAATAGGATTTCTGCTAATTTTCATTGGCACAACAGTGTTAATGCTCGCTTCACTTAAAGGCGGCGCAAAAGTCAGCGGAGGAGTTGTTATAGTAGTTTTTCCTTTCATACCGATTGGAGTTGCGTGGGGAGACTACGCTTCCATTATATTAACTGTACTCACAGTAATTGCTGTAGCGATAATGATACTTAACTTAATCCTAGTGTATAGAAGAATAAGGGCAGCGGAACATTATGCTGAGTAAAGGAGCAGTACTAGAGGGTAAGAAAGACCACTACATAGTACTCAAGTTGATTAAAGTAGGCGGAATGTGCTGCGTGTATTTAGCAGAAAATTCTGCTGGAGAAAGAGTTATAGTAAAAACTCCCGCAAGGAAAAAAGACGGCTACGACCAGCTGAGAAAAGAAAGATTAGTTAAGGAAGCTATCGTTCTTAGTAAACTGAATCACCCTAATATTGTCCGCTACATCGAGCACTGGTCTAGCGGAGGAGAAGTATTTCTTGTAGAAGAGTATGCTGGAGATAAGAGTTTAAAAGACATAATTACGGAAAAAGGTCCCTTTTCTCCAAAACAGGCAGAAAAATTGTTCGAGGAGATACTAGATGCTTTCGCTTATATGCATTACAGAAATATTGTTCACGGAGATATTAAGCCTAAAAATATTTTATTTAAAGACAGCAAACCCATAGTTATAGACTTTAATTCAGCAGTAGACCTCTCTATATCGCCTGAAAGACAGCAGCACGTTATAGTAACGCCGGAGTGGGCTGCACCAGAGCAGATTTCGGAGAAAATAGTCGACACTAGAAGCGACGTATATCAGCTGGGAGCCCTATTATTCTACATACTCACAGGCAAAAACCCTAATATGGCAGATGCGGTGCTTCCTCGTGCAAGAATAAGCCAGGTTGCTCTAAAAGCTCTGAATAGAGATCCGGGTAAAAGATATCAGAATGCAGGCGAAATGACTCATGACTTAAAGAGAAAAGCCTACATAGTGTTTGAGGGGCGCGAGTACTTAATTGAAAGTATAGCTACTATAGGTAGAGCACTCGACAACGATATAGTGGTATACGACCCTAACAGGTATGTACACAGGTATCACTGCACAATAGTAGCTGAGCCAGACGGCTACTATCTTTTAGCAGGGAGATACGCTCTAATTGAAGGTAAGCTTGTTAAGCTCAGAGAAATAAAGTACAATTATCCTCACGTAGTCAGGTGGGGAGAATTTAAACCTGTTATAACTAGAGAAAAACTTTTACCCAAAGACACTATAGCGCTCTGCTATAATCCAAGAAGAGGGCCCTACAAAATACTCTATTTTACAATAAAGTAGTTGTTGAAGCGAAAAGTGTTTATTTAATACGGGAGTCCTACTAAGTAGAGCGCCTATACTTTAAGTTTCTCGCTGGAGAAAAATTTGGTGTGGGGGCAGAGAGAAACCAGGGTCTCAAAGAAGCTCACCAAAGAATTCAACTACAGTACACTGCTGTACACTTATTCTCAGCCTCTACTCAAGGGACTTGAGCGTTTAGCAAGAATAGGCTACTATCGTAGCTGCGCGCTAAAAATTCTTAAAGAGATAGTCTTATAGTAGTGGAGAGACATAAGGCACTAGCTGCGTAAAGCCTATATATCGACTAAAGTTTTGGTCACGTGGCTTTCCTTGAAGTTAAAAATGTTTTCAAAAACTACGGAAGTATTAGGGCTTTGAGGGGGGTTAGTCTTAGTGTAGATGAAGGAGAATACTTATGTATTCTCGGCCCTACTGGGGCGGGTAAAACTACTTTACTTAAAATTATTGCTGGTTTGCTTAAACCTGATCGCGGTAGAGTTTTCATAGAGGGTTTTGATGTAACTGACCTTCCACCGGAGCTGAGAAATGTCAGCTACATGCCTCAAGGTTACGCGCTTTTCCCTCATATGAGTGTGTGGGATAATGTAACCTATGGTCTTAGAGTGAGAGGTCTTCCGCTAGATAGAGCTGAAGAAGCTTTAAAAATCGTAGGCTTATATCACAGAAGATTTTCTAAAGTATACGAGCTCTCTGGCGGCCAGCAGCAGAGAGTAGCTCTTGCTAGAGCTATTGCAGCTGAAGCAAAACTGCTTCTTCTCGACGAGCCTTTAAGCGCGCTAGACGCTCTACTAAACCTCGAGCTCAGACACGAGCTTAGAAGACTAGCTAAAGATTTTGGCTTAACAGTTCTCCACGTCACACACAATACAGAAGAAGCTCTCAGTATAGCTGATAGAGTAGTTGTACTAAGGAGCGGCCTTATTCAGCAAGTGGGCCGTCCTGAAGAAATTTACATGAAGCCGTCTAATATCTTCACGGCTAGCTTCCTTTCTGAAGTAAATGTTTTCGAAGGAATTCTCGAGAGTACGGAGCCGGAGGCCATAGTAAATACTCGTGAGTTAGGAAAGCTCACCATCAAAAATGTGCCAGAAGGCTATCCGCACTTAGTTATAGTATACAGGCCTGAAGATATATATGTTTCAAGAAGACTTCCAGCGTCTAAAGTAAACGTTTTCCCTGGACATGTGAGGCACGTAGAGTTTCTAGGACTTTTCTCTAGAATACGAATAACCTCCGGAAACACCGAAATTATAGCAGATCTCTGGAGCACTACTGCAGAAGAACTGAAGAAAGGCGATAAAGTGTACGTATACTTCGACCCTGAGCTAGCTCTCGTATACCCGTACCCAAGTGGGGGTCTTCAAGTAGAGCTTTTCGGAGGAGGTGAGTGAGCATGTCGGCAGTTGAAGTAGTTAATGTAACAAAGAGATACGGTAACATAATTGCTTTAGATAACGTTTCGCTAAAAGTAGAGAAAGGGGAATATGTATGTATTCTAGGGCCCAGCGGAAGCGGCAAAAGCACATTGCTCAAAGTGATAGCCGGTATAGTTGAGCCAGATGAAGGTGAAGTCTATATTAACGGCAAACCTATGAGAGGAGTTCCTCTAAGAGAAAGAAACATAGGTATTGTAATGCAGGACATACTTCTTTTCCCCCACATGACTGTATGGGACAATGTTACGTACGGACCTCTCGTTAAGGCTGAAGCAAACTACGAAGAAGTCTGCGAAGAACTTGTGCTATCTATGGGCCTTAAACTTAGAAGAAAAGCTATGCCTTCTGAGCTGAGCAGAGGTGCTCAGCAAAAAGTAGCTATAGCTAGAGCAGTTGCCGCGGGAGCAAAACTTCTGTTGCTAGATGAGCCCTTAGGGTCAATAGACCAGAGAGCAGCTAAAGCTCTTAGAGTAGAGCTAAGAGAACTTGTAAAAGAGCTCGGACTAACAGCTATACATGTTACACATAATCAAGAAGAGGCAATGAGTATAGCCGATAAAATAGTCATTTTGAGGAGAGGCAGAATAGAGCAAGTAGGTACACCTAAAGAAATCTACGAGAAGCCTGCGTCACTTTTCGTAGTCAGGTTTATTGGAGGTGAAGCCAATTTCATCGAAGGAGTTGTACTCGAAGAAGAGCCTTTTACAGTAGATTTAGGCTTCACTAAGCTGAGCTTAAAGACAGAGAAAAAGTTCAGTAAAGGTGACAGAGTAGTCGTAGCATTTAGACCCGAGCACGCAACAGTCTGCAGTAGTCGGGGGTCTGTTAAAGCCAGAGTACTCGAAGCAAGTTTTGTGGGAAAATACTACAGAGTTTTTGTCGAAGTAAATGGAGCGAACTTGATAATTAAAGTACCGCGCAGAGAAGGTATGTGGATTAAAGAGGGGTCTAGAGTATATTTAGATATAAATAAGGCTTTTGTATTCAAATATCCTATAGAGGGGTTAGAAAAGGCGATAGCATATGAGTAAGCTGGTCAGGTGGTTTAAGACTAGCAGGGAGAAAGAAGTGCGCGAAAAAGTTTTGAGGCATGCTGAGCTTGTAGAGGAGACAGCTAAGTACTTGGTAGATTTTATTGATAAGTGGATTAAAGAAAATGAAATAGACGAAGCCTTATTTACGGTAATTCATAACAAGGAGCACGAAGCAGATATTGTTAGGCGTGATGTGCTGAGAATTCTTGCGGCGAGTACCGCTTTAGAGCCGCATGTGCGCGTACATTTAGCTAGAATAGTTAGACAAATAGACTGGGTCGCAGACTGGTGTCTTGAAAGTGCGAGGCTTATAATAGCTCTAGGCCCTGTTAAAGTGAGTTCGGAAATAATTGATAGTATACTGGCTATGCTCAATGAAGTATACTCTACTGTAAAGGCTACTCGAGACTGCATAAAGGCTATGTTTGAAGATCCCTTTGAAACACTCAATCTATGTGATGAAGTAGAGAAACTTGAAGAAAAAGTAGACGACTTGTATCAAACTTTTAGAAAACTTTTCGGCGAAAAGTGCTCAGAGATACCTACTTCAAAAGCTCTTCTCTTCTTCCACGCTATCGACGCTATAGAAATGATGACTGATAAGTGTGAAGATACCTGCGATAACATAAGAGAATACGTAGTGTCGTCAGCTTAAACATTTTTACTCAAAAATTTTAAGAATAGGATTCGTTACTAGACTCGATGGGCTTAATTCCTAAGCGAGGCTATTTTCTATTAGCAACAGGTATTGTCATAGGGTTTCTGGTAAACATAGCGCTCATGAGTTTCTACGGGTTCGGCGAAGGAAGCAGACAAATAACCGGAGTACCTAAAAAAATTGAAATAGTTTTCCTTTTTTCTAGCGAAAAAAGCAGCTGGCTAGAGGAAGTAACGCCTCTTTTTGAAAAATGGTTTAAAGAGAAATACGGTATTGAAATTAAAGTCAAGTTAATTGCCGCAGGAACTCACGAAACAATAAATATAATGATGCAGGGAAGCGTTAGGCCAACAATATGGAGTCCTGCATCAAGTATATGGGTGCCTTACTTCAACATGCTCTGGAAAAAGAAGTATGGTAAAGATATTGCAACAGAGTGGGTTCCACTAGTAGTCTCACCTATAGTTATAGCTGGCTGGAAAAGTTTAGCAACAAAATACAATGTGACATGCTTCATGGACCTCTACAGATTGTCGAAAGAAGGAGTAGACTTTAAGTGGGGCCACCCCGATCCTCTTCTAAGTAACGGCGGAACAATGACCGTCTTACTCGAGTTTGCTGAAGCAGTCGGAAAGCCTCCAAGCGAGCTCACTGTAGAAGATCTCCTCAACGAAACTGTGCTCGAAATAGTGAGGACTATAGAAAGCCACGCAGTTTTCTACGGAAAAAGTACAGGTTTCTTCGGAACGTGGGCTGCGGACAATGGACCGAGCGCTATAACGTTCTTTGGAGTCTACGAGAACATAGTCATAGATAACGCGCTCAGAGCCGAGAAAAAGTGGGGAGATAGACTTGTAGCCATATACCCTAAGTACGGAACACTACTAAGCGACCACCCCTTTGTAATACTTGACGCAGAGTGGGTCGACTACTGGCAGAGATTTGCTGCATCACAGTACTTAATTTTCTTGCTTCAGCCCGAAATACAGAAGCTCGCAATGAAGCACGGCTTTAGGCCTGCGAACATGCTGGTTCCCTTAGACCCGATGATATTTAATGAGAAAAACGGTGTATCTTATAAAATACCTGTAAAAGTATTTGAGCCTCCGCGAGGCGAAGTAATGGAGGCGTTATTCAAAGTATGGGAGAAAGTCAAGAACCCTGGAGCCTGATAGAGACAGACAGTATTTACTAGTAAATACCGGGATTTAGATAATGTAGACTCTAAAGGCAAATTTTAATAATTTGAATAAATTAGCTTTTCGTGCGATACTTTCAGAGCAAGCTAATTCAAGGGCTAGCTCTGCTGACTATAGTAGTTTTCGTGCTTTTTCCACCCTTCTACCTGTTTACATTCATTGTAGTCAACTGGAAGGAAGTCTATACAGAAATATTTAATCACCCGCTAATAGGCAGCACGTACCTCTACTATATTATAAGATACCTTCTATTTTCGCTGAAACTAGCATTAACCACGCTCGCAGTAGACCTTGTTCTAGGCATACCGCTAGCCTACCTGCTTGTTAAAAAGAAGTTCCCTGGGAAAAGTATTGTAGAAAACCTTGTTCTACTGCCGCTAGTAATACCTACATCGGGTTTCGGCTTCGCTACGCTAATCGCATGGACTGCAGTAGAGAGTATTCCTGTGCTATTAGGCTTTAGAATAGGAGTAGATACGCTAGTTCCAGTAGTCAATATACCTGCACTAATGCTTATTGTCCATGTAACTCTGACATTCCCCTACATAGTGAAAACAGTATCTGCTTCACTAGTAGACCTTCAGAGAGGATACGAGATCGTTTCAGAGTCTCTCGGTGCCTCACCTCTAACGACTTTCCGGAAAGTAGTCTTTCCGCTTATTTTGCCGGGTGTTTTCTCTGGCTCTGTACTGGCTTTTGCGAGGTCTCTTGGTGAAACGGGAGCCACGATGGTTGTTGCTGGAGTAACTACTACTGCGTCAATAGCTATAGTTAAGTGGGAGCTTGAAGGTAAGTTAGCGCCAGCTGCTTTTCTAGGAGCACTTCTAGTTGCGACGGCTTTACTCATGATTCTTCCAGTAGAGTATTTAGTGGAAAAGAGAAGAAGCATTAGAGGATTCAGAGTGCCTAAGAAACTAGAGTTCAAAATTATTCTAGCTGAGCGAAAAATCTTGAGCAAACTCTCGGTACTCAAAGATGCCGCATCAATATTCTTTCTCTTCACAGTAGTAGTCATGCCCATAATATCACTGATCATACTAACTGTCAAGTACTGGAGTAGAGATCCTTACACAGGGAGGATCGAAGGAAGTATACTGTACCAGCTTTTCGGACCTTCAAACTACTACTCGTTAATAGTCAAGGCTATGACTACTTCCTTAATTGCAGCGACAGCAGCTACTCTTATTTCGCTTTACTTAGCAGTAGTCACGATAATGGCTATTAAGAAGACGAGACTGGGGAAAGTAATACGGGCTCTTCTTAAAATACCTCTAGTAGTTCCTACAAGCGCGCTGGGCCTCTCAATGGTTCTCTTGTGGGGTCCGCTGGGCCTAAATGTGCTAAAGCCCAGTATATGGCTGATAATACTCACTCATATAGTGTTCTCCGTGCCAGTAATAGTTGAAACAGGGCTGGCTTCCTACGAGGAACTCGAAGTAGAGCTCTATGAGGAGACAGCTCGGACCCTCGGAGCAAATCCCTACGATGTCTTAGAGACAGTATCTATACCTATGATAAAGAGAGGGCTTATAGCTGGAGGACTCTTAGCTTTTACTCACTCACTTGGGGAAACAGGAGCGACATTTCTCGTTATGGGAGACCATATAACAATATCTACTCTTGTAGTAAACTTAGTGGAAGCACTTGCTATACCGACAGCGCTTTTCGCCTCTACTCTATTAATAGTACTCTCATTAATACTGCTTACTATAGCTAGCTATATTAGCAAATAAATAAAAATCTTAAATCTTACCTTGGGCTACAAGGTTCTTAAGGCTCTCGTACTCACTTTTACTAATGCTTCCTGCTACCTGCTGCCCATAGCTAGTTAACTTTACTTCGTATCCAGACAGCTCTATCATCCAGTACTCAGCGAGTTTCTTAAATGCGGCTGCTAGTTTCTCGAGAAGTTTATCATAGTTATGTGGACGCCTGCCTTTAATCAACTCGTCGAGAATCGATTTAGCGAGGAATTTCTCTGGATCTTCTCCACCCCTACTGAAGTAGAGGGCGCCGCCGTACTCGTACCAGAGGTACGCTAAAACGAATTTCTCAGGATTAGACAGATATTCGGTCATGATAGTAAATAGGAGCTGATAAATATTAATTTTATCTAAACACTTTAGTATTAGGACACATAGTGGGGAGCGTAAATATGAGAGATGAGAATAAAGTGTGGTCAATGATTCTAGATAAAATATATGAGGCTCAAAAAGAAATAATAGATAAGATAGTATCATCTATAAGTTTAGAAGAACCGTATAGTGCTCCAGTAACTACTATTCTTCACTGCTATACTAGAGCTCTCTTCGATAAAAAATATGGTCTCTATAAGCCAATACCAACAAACATAAACATGCTTCTAGGACTACTCTTCGACTTTACAATTAAAGTGGCTTTACAGGGCTATCCTCCACCAGATCACTATTACGTTAAAGAATTCGTCGACGGCGGGGGAGTGAAGTATAAGATTCACGCAGGCCCTGATGTAGTTCTCGACGATGAAGTCGTCGAGCTAAAGTATACTTCGATGCCTTTAGATAAAATACCGTTAGAGCACCATGAGCTTCAGCTCAAAATATACATGAATATTCTCGGTAAAAACGGAAGGCTCGTTTACTTGACGCCCTACGGCGTGAGGGAAATATATTATTCTGCTGAAGAAGCTCTTTCAGACGAAGAAGTAGCTAAAATTGCGAGAGAATTCTTTATTGAGAAAAAGTCTCCGCGATACGAGTGGGAATGCCAGTACTGCCTATATAAGTCCCTCTGTCCTCTTGCGTGGAAGAAGACTGAAGAAGAGAAAGAAGTTAGTGCAGAACAAGAGGAAAGCTAGTTTTCTCTAGCGGCGTCAAGTCGCGCCACACTTCTATGTAGTTTTCTTCGAGTACTGCGTAGTGCTGGCTCTTCTGAGAAGAATCTACTCTGAGGTACATTATGTTGTTTATTCTACTTAAAGTATAGCCCTGGTCTATGTGTATGTGGCCGTTGACCACGAGGCGTGGTGCAGCAATTTTTATTGCTTCAACTACGGCGCTCAAGTAGCTTGGAAATCTTATTAAGCCTCTGTACTCTGGCAAAGGGACAGTTTCGTGGATCAGTAGTAAGTCTACTTTCTTTTCAGCTAGACAGTATGCTGCTTCTACGAATTCCTCGGGTCTTTTACGCGGGACACCTTTCTTCGATTTCCTCCTCAAGGCAATGATGCCATTTATTCCGCCAATCTTTATTCCATTAAACTCGACTACTTCACAGTCCTGTAAAAGCACTGGAGTCCCATCACGGTTTTTAAGTTCTGATAGTACTTTGAGGTTTTCGTGGTTTCCGTAAATAGTGTAGACTTTCGTTTTAGATAAGAGCTCCTTGAATTCCTGCGTGTTTATGGCAGAGCCCCAGTCTCCGCAGCCTACTATAAGGTCTGGTTTATGGTAATCTACTATCGATAAGAGCCAGTTCCAGGCTTCAGTGTCTTCTGGGTCTTCAGCGCCTTCTTTCTCGTAGTGTATATCTGATACAGCTAGTATCTTCAAAGAGGTCCCTTAGAATATTCTGGTGAATATTTGTTTAGCGTCTTTTAAAGAAACTTCTTTCGGATTATTAGTGAGGTTCCTCGAGTATGTTACAGCCTCTTCTGCTAGGAAAGCTATTTTATCTTCTGTTATACCGTAATCTCTCAGTTTTTTTACTCCCGTCTTTGCTAACAGTTCCTTGACTTTTTTGATGAAGTCTTCTATACTGCTGAATCCAAGCCGCCTAGCTAAGTGATCGAGCTTATCCGGTACAGCATCTCTGTTAAATTCTATTGCAGCTGGCAGGAGAAGGCCGTTAGCTAGACCGTGGTGCAGGTCGTAGTATACGGTAAGTGGGTATCCTAAAGCATGTACAAGTGTTGTCCCAGCGGCGTTAATAGCTAAGCCCGCTAGCATCGAAGCCAAAAACAATTTTTCTTTAGCCGCGTAGTCTCCTTCATATGCTTTAACAAGGTTCTCCACTATGAGAACTATGCTTTCTATAGCTAATATATCCGATATAGGCTGACTTCTCTTAGACCAGTATGCTTCAATAGCATGAGAAAAGGCATCAAAGGCAGTGTAGGCTGTGAGGCTTGGTGGAAGATGCTTGAGTACACTTGGGTCTAGTAGAGCTACTCTAGGTATTATTCCGGGACCAACCATTACTGTTTTTCTCCTGGAGCTTCTATCCGTTAGCACAGAGTATTTTGTTACCTCGCTTCCCGTCCCACAGGTCGTTGGAACAGTTATTATAGGCAAGACTTCCTCTTCAATTATCTTAGGGTAAATATAGTCTTTTGCAGAACCACCTTTAGCTGTTAAAACAGCTATAGCTTTTGCAGCATCCATAGCGCTTCCTCCACCAAAGCCTATGACAAGATCTACTTCTTCTCTTCGAGCAACCTCGGCTCCTTTCTCCACAGTCTCATAAGAGGGGTTAGGCTCGACTTCGCTGAAAACAATACATTCTACCCCATGTCTTTTTAGCAACGAACATATTTTATTAACATAGCCGTATTTCCTAGCAAAAGTTTTACCTGTAACAAGTAGCGCTTTATTTCCAAATACTTTAGCCTCTTCGCCTATTTTTTCCAATACTCCTTCCCCGAAAACTATTTTCGTCGGGGAGTAGTAAGTAAAGCGCATGTGTTTTCTAACAGCTTTATACATAAGAAGTTAACTCGCGCAAACCATGTAGAGCGCGAGACTATTATGTAGCGTTTTCCTCAACAAACCATGTTAACTATTTTAGGTATAAGAATTGAAGAGAGGCTAATACCCTTACTATTAAAGACGCCAAGGTCTTCGAGAAACTAAACATAATAGTCTCGAGTTTTCTACTTGAGTGTGTCTACACATCTTCCACTAGAAGAAGTTGAGAAAGCAGTCATAAGTGCTGAAAAATTGTCAGAAAACATGGATACAAGTTACCTGCAAACGTGAGCGCTGAAGATCTAATAAAGTATTTTGAAGCAGAAACACCTTACACTGATATTTCTTCAACTGAAGTACTGAAAGAGCCGCTACTAGTAGTACATGAACTAGTAGAGCTCTCTGAAGCAAAGAAGTATTTAAAATATATAAAGACATTATAGTAAGGTACCACGAAGAAATATATGAAATTCACTTAAAGGCAACCGAAATAGAGCTAGAAATAGCCTTAAAAGAAAACAGACTAGATTATGCAGCAAAGCAAATTAAGGCGGCAGAAAGCTGGCTGAACGACCCACTACTACCGCCCTGGCTCAAAGAAGACTGCAAAAGACTCTACACTGCCTTCAGGCAGAAAATAAGTAGATTTTCAACTCCAGCTCCTTTTTAAGAGACTATTTCACGTAAACTATACTTAAGTGCAGGGTCCGCTATACGATAGCCCTTACTACTTTTTTCGACAAATCCTGTATCGACGAGATTTTTGAGAAGTCTTGAGAAAGTCTTATCGTCTATAGCAACTCCCTCTCTGGACTCCAAATATCTCTTTATTTCAGACCAAACCGCATATTCTACTGAAGCGAGATATTTCAATATGGTGAGGTACCTACTTCTAGCCTGGTAGCGTAATTCGAGAAAGTGCTTAAGTTCGTTTAAAGCTACTGCGGAAGCTTCTCTTAAAACTCTCTCTAAGACATCGTTAGATACACCATATCTTACAGCATAGTAGCCGTAAAGAGCAAGCCACCCCGGAACACCATTGAGTACATCTACTACTTTCTCTAAAGTATTTTCGCTTACTGCTATACCTTGCTCCTCAAACCCTTTTCTTAAAAACTCTAGAGACATTTCTCTATTAAAGTAGTCTAACTTTACTTCAAGACGGGCTCTACCATAGAGAGGTGCCTCGGGATCTCCTATTCTAAGAAAACGATACAACAAACCTATCTTAGATCCTGTAAGAACTATTGAAATATTTCTTAAGTAATCATATACATATGATAGTATTCTATCAAACCCTACTCGATATGCTCTAGCGAGTTCTTGAGCTTCATCAAAAGCTACAACAACATATTCTCCAGTGTCCTCAGCCCAGGAATTCAATGCATGAAATAGATCTGATATAAAGTAGTAAGGCTTAGTGCGCCAGTCGACTTTAACTTCAAAACCAGCTATTCGAAGCCCCTCTATTTTCTCAAGATACTTAGTAATTCTTTCCTTAAAACTAGTTCTTCTTAAAAAATCTACTACAGCTTTTTCGAGAAGAAAAGCTATATCTCTACGAGTAATCTGAAGCTTTTCTTCAAGAACTCTTAAATCGACAAGAAGATAGTTTACTTTAAGTTCATTTAACCCTGTGAGAAGCAGCGATGTCTTGCCAGTCCTCCTTAGACCAAGTAAAAGAATTAGAGGGTCTCTCCTGGAAATACTCTCCTCAAATCTACTTAGCTCTTCTTCTCTATCAAATAAGTCGCTTCTCTTAGTTTTTGGTCTAGGGTCAAAGATCAAGACTGGTGCCCCTACCAGTAACTGGTGCCCCTACCAGATATATCTTTTCCTCTATCACTAATTAACTTCTAACAGTCCTAATAGTTATTTCAACTTTCTTCTCTTCAAAATCCTTAATAAGCTCATGTAGAGTGTACTTTCGTCCTTTAACTACAAGCCACCATATACCATCCATCCTCCTCAGAACACCAATATACTTTTTCTCCATCAAAGTGAATGATGAAAGATATCTTATATCTCTTTTCACAAAGCAAAAAAGATATTACGTAGATAATATAAAAGTGGGATTGAAGTTATTTAGAAAATTTATGTAGTTAAATAAAGTACTCCAAGAGACTCCTTCTATACTGTAAGGAACAATTAACTGGGGGATGATTTGATAAAAGTAGTATTTAAGGACAATATTTGTTTAAGCGAAAAAGAGGTCCTAAAATTCCATCCTCAGATTAAAAGCTTCTTAAATGAAATAAAGGAGAAAGGATGGAAGTACTCTATTATGGATATTGAGGGAGAGGCAGTAGCTGAAATAGATGAAAATAAAGTCAAATTTGAGCTTCACTACTATCCACCCGATATAACTGAGCCCGATAGTGAAGGCAGATATGCTCTTAAAGCTGAACTAGGAAGCGAGCCGCCAGCTGTAATCAAAGTACTTTCAGTAAAAGCATTTAAAATAAAAATATCTACACCTCACTGCTGGAATGCGGCAACAGTAAACCCGTTTAAGAAAACAGTCACGCACATAAAAGATGTTCTATGGAGATGGTCTCTCAATAAAGAGAAAAAGCCTAGCAAGCTCTCAGAAGCAAGAGAAGTATATGAAGTCGCGAAGTGGCTAATCGAGGAAAAGAAGTTTAAGCCTGAAAACAGCTATGTTTTAGAAGACTACAAGCAGCTCGTAGAGCTCTTTGAAAAACCCTACACATTTAAACTAAAGTTATCTCTGACAGTAAAAGATGAAGAAAAAGTTCCTTCATGGGACAAGATCGTTGAAGATCTGTCAGAGTTCTTTCTTGAAAGAGGACTGCTCATGAGTATTGAGCGAAATAAGAACAAGCTCTTTTTCTTAGAGAAAAAGCCTCTTCCCTAGTCCTTAAGGTTATTTAAACTCTAAGACTATTATTTAATTATGGGTCTAGAGATTTTAGAGAAATATACTTCAGTCAAAAAACTTTCATTAAATAAAGCTGAAGTCACTGTATGTGAGAGAGGAGCCAGATTAATCTCGCTGAAAATAGGGGGTTCCCCTAACCTTCTTTGGGTAAACCCAGCTTTAAGCAAAATACTTAAGGAAAATGAGTGGAATATAGGCGGCTTAAGAGTATGGATTTCTCCTGAACGAAACTTTTTCTACAGAAAGCCAGAGGTCTTCGGCGAGTGGTTTTGTCCCAAGACACTAGACCCGAATAACTACAAGTTCGCTGACAGTAAAGAAAAAGCAGTTCTTGAAGGGGAAATAGAGCTAAAAGACATGTTTACGGGAGAAGTTCTTAAAGGCTTTATTAGGAGAGAATTTTCTCTAGAAAAAGCAAGCGAAGAAGTCGTAGTCTATGTCAAGGAAACTCTACTGACTGAGAACACTATATCGACTAAAGTGAACTTGTGGGCACTACTTCAAGTAATTCCGCCCGGCACAGTAGTAGTTCCCGTTAAAGAAGGAGCTGAGCCAATACACTACTTCAAGCCGATACCCAGCAACAGAATCAAAGTTACTGGTGAGGCAGTATTCTTCAAAATAGATGGAAACTACGTATGTAAACTGGGAGTAAAACCAGAAGATCTCCCTCTGCCCGGATGTGCTTCAATAGCTTATGTGTCTTCTCTAAAAGACATGTGGTACTGTCTTATACTCGAAACTAGAGACGCTCCACTCAGCCAAGAAGAGTGCCTCGACGTAGCAAAATATAGGCCAGAAGGACCTAGAGGCTGTGTCCAGTCATATAACTCTGGGCCCGAAGGAGGGCCCGAGAAATTCGGTGAAATAGAGCTCCAGTTCAGACCAGCAGAAGAAATTAGAGGATGCTATGCTTCGACAGTAGCCTACAAACTTAAAGCATATATAGGCGACAGAGACAGCGTGCTCAATTACTTAAGGAAGACTTTAAGAGTAGAACAGCTAACTCTGCTTTAATTCAACTAAAAACAATATTTTACTTAGTAAGTCTTTTTCATCAGTATAGATAATAGTGCTTTTAGGCTTGATATTCTCGAAAAGTTTTTCTGCACAGCTACTCTCTACAAGCAAGTAGCTTTTATACCCGTGAAGATCAACAGTTTTAACAAATTGTTTAATAAAGTTTTCGCAGCTACACTCATTTAACAAAACAAAGGCATACTTCTCTCCATTACGCACGAGAAGGTCTACCTCGTGTTCAATTCCACTCATTCCTTTGACTCTTGCTTTTACTACAACGTTCGCCTTTCTCTTTTTTAAGGCGCTTGCTAGTTCCTCGATGATAGTCAATTTTTCACCGATTAACAGTAGCTCTCAGAACTATATCTTTTACTACTTCAGAACAGTCTTCAGTCAATAGTTTCTCTTTTAGCCCGCTTAATCAACCTCACTACAGCTTTTCCAGCTTCCCTTATTTTCTTGCTCACTTCTCCCCCGAAATCAGTTCTCTCGACTTGTATTCCGAGAATCCACATTTCTTCAACACCGTAGATATCTCGGAGAAACTTGTACATGAGGCTTAGCGGAAGCTTGTGAGTTGAAACAACTATATGTGAAGCATTTTCTGCTTTAGCTAGAACAATAGTACCTGGCTCGAGTCCCGCGTCGACTGCGTCTACTACAAGTATTTTAGAAGGCTTAAGTCTCCCTATTTCACCTAAATGGTTCTCTAAGCCGTCTTCGTAGACAAGTACTCTACAGCCAATTTTTTCTTTAAGTAAACGCCTCCCCACAAGAATACCTATCGCGTCATCACCTCTCAGAGTATTGCCTAAGCACACTATCAAAGTATTCCCTGAGAGTAGGCGCCTCAGTTCATCTAGGAAAGCCATAGAGGCTTCAATATTCATTACTCGCTCTTCGATTTAGATTTTTCTCGATTCTCAGCTCCCATTCTAGCTACTTTCAGCAAAAGCATCTTATTTGCAGTAGCTCTAGCTAAATGTGACAGAAATAGAGAAAGCGAGGAAACGAGAGCAATAGTCGCGCCGACAGGCCAGTCAAAAACATAGCTTACAGCAAGCCCCAGCAATGCAAAACAAGCTCCTAGAACAGGCGACAGTATTAGCTGGCGTTTAGCACTTCTAGCTAGCCTAATAGAAGACGCCACCGGATTATAGAGGAGAGCGAATACAAGAAAACCTCCAGTGAGCTTAAGTGTGAGCGCAATAGTAGTCCCTACAAACAGCAGAAGTACTATAGTGTGGAAGTACACGTCAACGCCCTCTGCTTCAGCCAGCTTTTTGTCGAAGAGAATAGCGTCTATTTGGTGCTTAAAGAAAGCTAGATAAGTTAAAAACAGGGCAGCAGAGCCGAGTAGCACTATGAGCTTAGGCTTAGTTACAGCCAGAATACTTCCCCAAAGAACAACAGCTATTGAAGCCGACGAAAGCACATAGACGTTAGACAAATATATCATGAATATGGCTAAAGCATTGAAAAGCGAAAAGAACCCCATGCTCACTAGCTCTCGCTCATGAGCAAGCCTCGGCGACAAAACACCCATAATTAGCGCGAAGACTACAGCAAACACTAAAGCCAAGTAAGTAGCATCTAGTCCTAAGACGAGCGCGAGCGCTGCTCCAGCTAGGGCAGCGTGAGCTACACTAAAGCTCAAAGTAGTTATCTTAAATTTCTCGACATAGTATCCGAGAACACCGCAGAGAGCGCCGCTCACAATAGACGCGGCTACAGCTAGCTCAAACATATCTACCGCCTCTCCACTCTAACAACTCTACCTTCCTCCATAACCACCATGCAGTCAACTAACTCCGCTACAGGACCAGTATCGTGGCTAACGATAATAGCTGAAGCCTTCTTTTCATCGACATATTTTCTCAAAACTGAGGCTAAGTGTTCGCGAGATTCTTTATCTAGACTAGAAAAGGGCTCATCTAAGAAAAGAACTTCAGGCTTCCGGGCCAGCGCTCTAGCTAAGTAGATTTTCTGCTGCTGACCTCCACTCAAAATACCTATAGGCTTGTCGAGAAGATCCTCTATCCCGAGGAGGCGTGAAACCCACTCGATTCTTTTCTCCACTTCTCGGCTCCCACCGAGTTTCTCTAAAGCCAGCCCGAGTTCAATGACGTGTCTAGCAGTATAAGACTCATAGGGAGGCTTCATAAAGTCCTGCGGAACATAGCTACACTCCCTCCTAGCCTTAATAATTTTCCTCGACCTAGTATCTATACCTAACAGAAGTACTCTACCTTTAAGAGGCTTAAGCAAGCCCAAACAAGTCTCAATTAAAGTAGTTTTACCAGCCCCATTAGGGCCAGTAATCAAAGTGAACTCTCCTCTAAGAAAAACTAAAGAAATATCCCTTATAGCAGGTCTCCCTGAACCAGAGTAGGCGACCCATACATCTTCTAGCCGTACAGCTTCTCTTCGAACAGCTTCCATAAAGACTCCTCCTCTACTCTCCGAGCAGCCTCGCTCATATCTTTTCTGCACAGCTCCTCAATCCATTTAACAGCGCTAGGCCTCAACTTAAGTTCAAGTCTCCTACCACTTTTTCTATCTATAAATATATATGTTATATTGTCTATACTCGCTTCCTCGAGTCTAATAGAGAGTTTACCTAGCGTACAGCGAGTAGAAGCCTGAATACCGTCGACAGCACAAGTATAAGGTGTTCTAAGCGGAGTCTTAACAATACAGTATAATGAAAACTCGTCGCTTGGGTCGAAGACTTCACACGCTCTAGCGCCGGCACGGTACCCTAACACAAGCCAAGGACCTTTATGTCCATGGAGCTTTGCTGCTTCTTCTAGCGCTAGCGCTGGAGCAGTAGTCACGGAAACCACCCTACTTCTTTCTCAGCTTTAGTGCAAGGAAAATTGAAGCCATCAGAAACACTACAGCAAGCGCAGACGCTACTAACGCGGCAGTCTTCCAAGTCTCGAGCTCGCCTCTAAGCCTATTAATTTCTCCCTTAAGCTCAGCTGTCTCCAAAGCCTTGGCAAGCTGCTCAGCATTCCACTTCATTACCTCAGTCATATTCTTAAGCTCTGGCGCAATTCCAGGGAAATTCGATAAAGCGACTTGAACACAGCCTACTTCAAGAGCAATCTTCTCACCTAGCTCTTCACCGCTCTGAAGATTATCGACTATCAGCAGAACTTTAGCCGTACTAGCATTTTTCAATATCTCCTCGTACTGTTTAGCAGAAACCTTTTCTGGAGGCCCGTAGACAGCGACAACTTTGAAGCCGAGGTAGCTTACAAAGGCTTTCTGCCAAAGCATGCAGACAACAGGAGCACCCTTAAATCCTTTCTCTTCGGCAAGTTTCTTTAAGTAAGCGTCTACGTCGTCGATAGCCTTAAGGCACTTAGCAAGCCTAACTGAAACATCAAGGCCCAAGTACTTCTTGAGAGCATCAGCTACAGCACTGTACCTCGCTTTAAGAAAACTGGGAGTATTCCAGGGGCCAGGGATCTTGACTATTGGAGCAGTGCTCCCAGAAGCCTGTTTAAGCTCGCTTACCCAGGGCTCGAAACCATGCATAAGAATCAAGTCAGCTTTCCTAAAGGCTTCAATATCACTCGGCTTAACATCATAGTGTGCTGGACAAACAGCAGGCGAAGCAATAACCTCAATAGTAACTAAGTCTCCAGCTAAATCATCGACAATGCTGGCGAGCACAGTAGTAGTACATACTACAACAGGCTTTTCTTTCTGCGGTGTACAGACCGCACTGAATGCAGAGAACACTAAAACCACAATTAATAAGACTGGAAGACTCTTCTTCATAGATGTGCACCTATTGAAAAATACATGTGTACTATATAAAACTTCCCAAATAAACATACATCCTAAAATATAATAATATAGTGTAAAATCATCTGCCCTAAGTATGCACCTTAGTGCAGCAGACTACAGAATTAAGGCCAAATACTCCATACTCTTCTTATCAAGCTTATCTAACCTAAGCTCATAGACATTATCATATTTATCGAAAATAATGATTCTTCCTCCAGGAAAATACTGAATACTCTTCCTACCCCTCACAACAAACTCTTTTTCACCTCTATCAGTTTCAACTAACCAAACATATTCACCAGCCCTATACACAATTTTCTTAATTTTCTTAATAAGTGGTATAAAGTATATGCGAGAAAGCATTTTCTCTAAAGCCTCACGAGAATCCTTATCAAGCTCTCTATAGTCTTTAACCGCGCAGACTTCTGCACCTTCTTTATCAGCAAATATTATAAAGTAAGGTCTACTAAATGGAAATGGCTTCCTCGGAACAATATTATAGTACTTAACGCCGTCTACTAAAATCTTCAAAGCATTTCTTTTCTCATCGTAAGTTATTTTCACTTTCTTCGGGTCAACTAAATTTAATTTTTTAATAAATTCTTGAAGAGACATTATCTCAGCCTAATTTTCGCCTTAACAGCTTCTCTTTCTTCAGCAAACTGAGCATCCCAGAGCCTCTTGTAGAGACCATTCCGCTTCAAAAGCTCATCATGTTTTCCAACTTCAACTATCCTACCTTTATCGACAACTACTATTTTATCAGCGTTCATTACTGTAGACAGCCTGTGAGCAATGACTATTGTAGTCCTGTTCTTAATGAGGTTGTTCAGCGCCGCTTGTATTTCTCTCTCAGTAATAGTATCGACGCTGCTCGTAGCCTCGTCCAGTATCAGTATCTTAGGGTCAGTTATAATAGCTCTAGCAATCGCTATTCTCTGTCTTTCTCCACCAGAAAGTCTACTTCCTCTTTCACCTACATTAGTATCGTATGCGGCAGGAAGCCTCATTATGAAGTCGTGCGCGTGAGCAGCCTTGGCAGCAGCTACTATTTCCTCGGGCTCTGCTTCAGGCTTACCGTAAGCAATATTCTCGGCAACAGTACCCGAGAAGAGCACAGGATCCTGCAGAACTATACCTATCTGTCGTCTCAGCGAACTCAACTTAATTTTCCTTATATCAACTCCGTCGATGAGAATTCTGCCTTTATCAGGATCATAGAACCTCAAAAGAAGCTTAGTTAAAGTAGTTTTACCCGAACCACTTGGGCCAACTATTCCAACAACTTCTCCAGGCTTAATCTCCAAATTAATGTCCTGTAGAACGTAGACGCAGGGCTCGTAACCAAAGTAAACATTCTCGAATTTAATTGCTCCCTTGAACTCAAAGTCAGCTGCTTTTTCGTCTTCCTTTACTTCAGGCTCCCTGTCAAGTAGCTCAAATACTCTTTCACCAGAAGTCAGAGCTGTCTGCAGAGGCTCCATCAAGTAGCTCAGTGTGTTTATTGGCCCATAGAACTGCCACATATAGGAAACAAAAGCAGTTAAAGTACCGAGAGTTATTTCACCAGCTATTACTTTCAGTCCGCCAAAATACCATACTAGAACAGCGCTAATCGACGTAATAAGACCCATTACTGGAAAAGTCCTCAAATTGAGTTTAACTACATCGAGGTTCGCTGAAACAACTTCCTTAAGCCTATCAACAAATACTCTAGTCTCTCTTTCTTCCTGCGAGAAAGCTTTCACTACAATAGCTCCCGGAATAGTATCCACGAGCTTCTCGCTGACATCAGCCCACTTTCTCCAAGCCCTATGGTAGTACACCCAGGCTTTCTTCCTATAAGCTCTCAGCCCAATAAAGACAGCTGGAACGGGCAGTAGAGAAAACAGTGCCAAGTAAGTATTCATGCTGAAAATAATGATACCGATGCCTATCAGCTGAAGTACACTAATTACTAGAGACTGAATACCCCATGTAAGGAACCACCTTATCCTAAATGTATCGTCACTTATTCTCGAAATAACTCTGCCCGAGCCGTACTTGTCTATAAAGCTCAGTGAAAGCTTCTGCACATGATCATAGAGCCTGCGCCTCAAATCAAAAACAACTCTCTCGCCCAAATAGTTCAGCGTATAGCTGTTCACAATACTCAAAACAGTATTAGAAGCATAAACTACAATAAGCAGAACTGTCAGCTTCACAAGCAGACCAATATTCCCCGCCTCAAGAGCTTCATCTATAAGCAGTCTCATAAGATACGGTGGAGTAAGATTCACAGCCACAATACCCAGCGCAGTCAAAAACGCTACAGCACACAAATACCAGTAAGGCTTCAAAAGACCAACAAGCTTAGGCAAAACCTTCCTAACCTCAACGCCCCCCTCCTCCTCTTCCTCAACCTCTACACGCTCACCATTACGCTCAACACCAAGCCGGCCGACCGAAAGCTCTTCAAGAAGTCTAGCAGCCTTACGGAATAAAGTAGCTTTACTCCTACTGAAACGAATCAAGCTGACAACTCTATTCCTTAAAACAACTTCTATTTCACCGCAGCCAAGATAATCATAAAACCTAACTTCTCTTATCTCATCGTACCAACAGCTCTTCTCCTTACCCCTATCAGGATTAAAGACAATAGCCCTCCTATCAGTCAGCACTAAAACCTCTTTACCGAAACGCCCGTCCGAAGTAAGATCGCTCTCAAACCTAAAGAGAACTTCTTCTCCTTTCCTCAGCTTTATCTCAATACTCGACTCACTATCACCTTCCATCACCCCTCACCCTCTGCTCCCAGCTCTTCTTCAGCGCAACCAGAACTCAACTATATTAAACTACCTCCAGAACCAAAACTGAACAATAGTCTTCACTACAACACTTCTAGCAACATTTCCCAAAGCACCCGGAAACAAACAGAACAACATCACTCAGCATGGACTCTCTTCACATAACACAAGCCGCAGAAACAGACTACTCAACAAAATACTCAGCAAAACGAGCCACATCACTAATCAGGGAGGAGGCCACTCATCACACAATTAACTACATAAAACTGCCTTAAATACTTAAACCACTACTTAAATGAACACTGAAGACCCTACAAAGAAATACAGTTAAGCTTCTTCATAGTACTCGCTTAAAGACGCTAAACAGATAAAGTCTGAGAGACAATAGGACACTTATTTTCTCAGCAGATATGTATCGGAAAAATATATACGTTTATACTATCACAATATATTAACGT